>JAABUO010000236.1_pt1 | contig 137360 bp, 125 predicted proteins | sample 5559291 | NCBI WGS metagenome assembly JAABUO01 (sample SAMN10711878, study PRJNA513372) | rock metagenome | isolation source: Antarctica rocks | place: Antarctica: Victoria Land, Finger Mt sud
TTTCAACCTTTCGGCAATGGCTGATCATCGGGACCCCCACCCCAGCATACTACCTCCCCCCGCACTCCCTTCTCCTCCCCCTCCTCCCCTCCCCGCACACCTCCTTCTGCGAATGGAAAGGCCCGGCCACCTACCACCACATCGCCGACCCTTCTAGCGGCGAAGTGATCAAGAACAAATTATGGTCGTACGAGGATCCGACGCTGGGGTTTAAGGGGATTAAGGGGTATTTGAGCTTTTATGCGAATGCGCCGTGGGAGTGCTATGTGGATGGGGAGAAGGTGGAGCCGCAGGAGGGGGATTTTTATGGGGGGTGGGTTACGAGTGAGTTGGAGGGGAGGATGAAAGGGGGGGCGGGGACGTGGGGGTGGTGATGGAGGGGGAGGTGGTAAATATTTGGGGGGTTTTATGAGGGATATGTTAGGATGGCGAGTGCTCATCTTGAGGCGGTTTCATTTTGGGCTGGCTTAAGGTGCATTCAATTGATCGGGCGTGCATACCGTCGATGAGGTAAGAGAATGATGGTATGTACAGGGTGTCCTCTATTCCTCTACGCAGCACAAAGAAACCACCTGCGAGCAGAATCCTCAAACTCCCCAGTCTCCAAATATCGTTCGACTTCTTTCCGCTGAGTAGAATATCAGTATATCGAGCTTCGAATACGATCTTGGGTTACTGACCGGTACCCGCAATGAACAGTGGCCGTCCTTTTGATTAAACTTCCCCTTCCTGACGCAATTCAAACAGAACCCGTCTTTGCGCATATAACCTGCTGACATGCGCACCAAAATTTCTTTCATATCAACACAATCACATGTCTCGGCACCACCGTCCGGGACCCAATTGCGATACTCAAGCATCCTATGTGCGACATTGTCTATACTAGAGGTGGAGAAACTTCTGCTAGGGAAGAGACCGAGTCGATACAATTCCTGCCAGTGGTGACCGACCTTAATTGCCCTATTGCATTTGGCCGGTTCCAGGCAAAGTGTTTGACAGTTGTAGCCTCCCTTCTCTTCAAAATAAAACGCTAGGTCGCTCTCGAGTGCTTTCGGCACCAATGATAGGATGAATTTGCGTCGGTCATTCAACGATTCTGTTGGGTTTACTCAGTCAGTATTATTTGCAGCCAGGGCATGAATCTCTTCACGTACCGAGTAGTGTTTCCGGGAGAATATTTAACCCTGTGTCGTTCTGATTTTGTAGGGTTTGATAAGTCTCAAAGTCTTCAGCCGTGCTATATAGCACAATATTTCTGGAACTAAGGCGGAAAGCATGGTAGCTTCCATACGCGTAGGAAATATACAGCATTTTCAAGTATTTGTCTTCTCCGTCAGGTGAACCTTTCCATTTCTGTAACCACCACCGGCTCCATGGGGTTATCGCAGGGGCGATGTCATACTTATCACAAAGTATCGCAAGCTCCTCGAACAATGAAAAAGAGACGTCATGATCCACATTTCTTGAAAAGTGAATGGCGTTACATAACCAAGTAACAGCTTCCGGGTTATCCTCTGGAAGAGGGAGCTGTAGAGGCACTTTGGATGACCGCTCCACACCTTCTAGGAAACGAGGAATCTGCAGCATCTTGTTGAAAACGGGAGATGCCAAGCTAAGCACCTTCGAAGACACTAGAAGAGACTTGAGTTCATTTGGCGGACCGATCAGCAGCAGGACATCTCCTTCAGGATCTGCGTCTTTAAGTGCAACGAAGGTCGCAGGTGTGAGGGTGTCAGCCATTCTTGGGATAAGCTGATGGAGCTGATAGGTTCTCGATAGGTTCTTGAATTGTGGAAATATGGTCATAAAGATGTTATTCAACGACGGAGCAGCAGGCTTGCTGATAATTAGGAACGGCTGTGGAGATGCTAGAAGGTAGATATGGTCCTTTTATATGGTCGACTCTGTTTGAAGCGGACTCCCTAGCGAGTAAGGAAAACCCAAGCCAACACCACTTATTCCAGCATATGTGTTGAAGCCCAAGTGTCTGGAAACGGCGAATCCATTATTACTACTATCTCCAGACTCAAGTAGCGTAACTCCTTCGTCTTAAGAATTAAAGTCCTGGCCGTATAAACTCTTTGTAAACTCTCTATTCTTATAAGATTCTCTATCCTTCATTTCTATCAAGTGAATATTTCCCACATGCGTGTATAGCAAAACCCGCAGGCCCATCAAAGTCTGCATTACTGGCTGGAGTAAGTAAACACGGTGCATGGACACTTCACAGTCGCATCTGCCCCATCAAGCCTTGTGAATAGCGTGAAATTCAAGAGCAGGAAAAAGCAATCCCAAAACTTTAGGTATAAAAGTTGGTTTGAGCGTGGTGGACGTAGTTTCTGAAGTAGCAAATCCTAAGCAGGACGGGAAGGTACACCTTGCCCAAATCGGAAAGAAACACAGTTCGCTACGAGTGAGCAACTCCTTACTTCTCTACAAAATGACAAGTCGAAGTACACAATGTCATTCCTGTGAAGAAGAAAAAGTGAAGAACGATGGTAACCCATTGTATTGGGAAAGCTGTCGATTACAAGTAGTTGCTATATAGTAGGGTGGTATCTCTTAGATCCTTCAAGTATATCATACAATAGATTCCCACGAATCGAAGACATAAACCCCATGCCTATCCTAATGCAAGTGGTTTTTCCCATCCCATCGTATATCCAAGTATTCTTTAGACTCCACATATGCACCCCTAATGCCGCTTATACAGAAAATATTGTACGAATATATATTACATGTCAACTCACCTCCCACTGCTTCTCGATGTCGGCGAGACCCACTCTGTACTCTTAGCTGTTCTTGGCGATCCAAAAGCCGTAGGTGTGCCTGCGTCCTTGATCCCCTCAACGCCCGGACTAACGAGTATTTTCCATTTTGCTGTCTGTCGGAGCTCGTCCTCACCAATCTCACGATTTCTGAGCTCATGGGCTAGCTCGCTGGCTTTGTGGTCGCCACGGCGTTTGGCGAGGAGAGATGCAGGATTGCCGAGAGGCGCAGGAGTCCTGGGGAGACTCTTATCTCGCGATGGGTCCAGCTCGACTTGCACTCTGGGACGTCGAGGGCGGGTCGGACTTCCTAGGGAGGGCTGATGCTGTGTAAGAGGTACAACCGAGCCAGGTATTTTGGGATATCTGACTTGCCCGGGAGGAGAACGCTCTGACACAGGAGAGAGTACATGACGGTGTTCGGGCATCTCATCATCTTCACCTGCGTCTTCGAAGCTAGTGTCAGAGTCCATCGAGAAATGCGTTGGTGGTCTTCGGCAGTTACTCTTTCTTCTTGGAAGGGACCTTGAAGACCGAGCAGTTGAGTTTGGCAACAGATCAGATGATGCCAAGCCTTGGCTACGGGGGGAACTGGTCGACATTCCAATTCCAAGGCCTGGTTCAGATCGATTCAATATTGAGTGCGACCTCGGTGCGCTTAGCGACTGCCGTGCAGGTAATGGCTTGCGGATTATTTCTACCGATCGAGACCATGGCCCGTGGTTCAATGCATTTGGGTATGGAAGCCGAGATGGAGAGACTTGCCCTTGTTGCCTTGCGGACGTAGAAGGGGAAGGAACGCTGCGAGGGTCTACGAAGGGATCTGAAGGCGACAATTGTTCATCAAAACGCCCATGTTGGAGATGGACTTGACTCGTGTCCGAAGAATTGCGGCCTCGAGGAGAGGGTCTTGCCAAAGGTATTATGGCTCTTTGCCCAGCACCAGCGTTTCCAGCAATCGGGCTAACCGGACTCATCTGGGCCTTGATGCGGAGGGGTGATGGGTATAAAGAATATGACGGTTTATCAGGTAGTAACTGAGAATTTGTCCTGCGGCTTCTGGTACTCGTATGGGGGCTGTCTTGTGATGCTTCAGACCTCGTTACAGGATCAGCAGCTACTCCTAGCTCCTCCGATTCCACATTTCTTGGCCAGAGAGTCCACCTGCTCCCGTCGTTTGCGGTAGGAGCAGCAAATGTTTGCGGCGCAGGATTCACGGGCAAATTTCTTGACCTATCACCATTTCCCGGACTGCTGGCCATGATAGCAGAACCACGTGGTGAGCCCTGCTGGCTCTCAATGATCTTGTCTCCACCAAATGAAGAACCACTGTTGCGTCTCTTTGAATTTCGTCGTCGGCGGCGGCAAAATATAAAGAATAGGAGACCGAAAGAGATTGCTGCGGCACCTGCACCTGCGACCGTGACGCCTGCAATTTGAGGTTTTGTGAGAACAGGGCTTGACGCTGGAGCAGCAGAAGATGACGCAGGGGATGTAGATAAATATGTGGATGATGCAGGCGACTTTGTAGTAGCTGAGGTCGATGTGAAGGTTGTAGGTTGTGTTATTAAGGGTGAGACACTAACAGAGGAAACTGAAGAAGAAGAAGACGACGGCGAAGTAACAGCGGTTGTACTAGTTGTAGTGGCTATTGTAGATTTTGTGCTGGTGGAAGAAAATGTCGAAGAATGGCTACTAGTGTCGGATACTGTGGACGACGCCGGGCTTGTGTTGTTCAGTGAACTTGATAGAATATGCGAGGCAGTCGCAACAGATGTTTGTGTTCCTGTAAGAGTCGAATGTGTCATGGGCTTGGAGTTTGGTACTCTTTGGCATACCTCATACACAGAGATGGCCTTAGCATCGAAAACGTCAAAGGCACAGGCGGAAGCGAGGCAAACCAAGGCCTCTTCACCGAGTGTCAGGCCCGATTCACTGTTATTGGTACATAAGCAGTAGACGTCTTGCTGATGGTCGCAGGTAGGAAAGTTCTGGGCGATGGACGACTCGAAGCAGCTCTGAGCGCAGGGTGGAACAATGCCGTCGAGATAAGGTGATAAAGAAACCGTAGAAAGTGGGCCAGCCCGTATTGGAAGAGGGAACAGGAAGTATGGGATTAGGAAAAGAACTATCGACATGCTGTGAAAGAACTGCATTCATCGTTAGCATTCGCGTCTGTATACTATCAACACAAGGATCGTCGTGGACATTGCTGGATTGATGTAAAAAACCGAATAGTATGAGCCTCAGAGTATGCAGGAGGTGTAAAGCTGAGCGCAGGAACACATGGCTGTGCCTCCTGTGCAGAACGCGGAGTCTTACTGACCTGAAATAACTTTAAAGCCCCACCCCGACATGAAGAGACCTAGTGATGGTACAGTAAGGAAAGAGACAAAGGAAATTTCTATCCGAGCAAAAGGTTATGACATGAGGAAATGCAGAGTATACTGAGATGAAACATCTCTGGATGAGTAGGCCGCCATGGTCCTTTTGTTCCTCTGGACGAGGAGGTTAGCTAAACAGTGCTACGATATATTGATGACATGGGCATGAGGCTAAGTAGCCATTCATAGAACGCAGATGTAGACGCCTGCTTAGATAGAGGTATCTTTATCCAACGGATTCGCGTTGACATGTCTATTTCGTTGTGCTGATATGTAGTCGTGGTTGAAGCGCCCAGTTCCCAGCGGTTAAAGATAGATTCGTGGGAGCTAAGCCCACTAGATTAAGCTATAGTGCCGCCTAACCTGCGTTAGGAAATCATTGCACTGCCCGTCTAAGTCTTTCCAGATGCAAGCCAAGGTCACAAGTCACAACGCGCTCATTTATTTTCAGCATTGTGAGAATCATAGAGAAGAGTTAGTCAGTACGACTGCCAAAATGGCCGAGGGATTGATGCCGTGGATGCTCCGTGTGATGCACCATGTTTTCTTCGCCGCACAGTGTTAAGCCTTGCCAGGACACGCGTAGTAAGACTGCTACTGAGTTTCTTTTTGCTTAGAATTGAAACCACAGACGTATGCAAGTGGTGTTGAGCAGCAGCAGCACGAGCATGGTCGATGTACTCCGTAACCGCCTCCCTTACCGTGCCTTTCTTACCCACTTCCCCGCCTTCTTTTAATGGAACTTTACTTTAGCTTCTACCCCTCAGTTATCGTGGATGACTATAGGTCATTATATCACAAACAGGCAGCTAGAATGTAACTCAAGTCAAGAAAGTTGCATTCCTGTTGCTGATACAAGAGTACCAATATGCACATTAATAGGCTAGTGAAAACCAAGAAACGCTACGCATACCCTTAAGGATGCGGAAACCATTGCTAAACTCCCAGAGATCCTTGCTCCTCTCCTTCCAGAAGCACAGCATTTCAATCGACTATCCACCACAGGCAGCAACCGAATTGTAGCCAGATGACGATTGCAGGGGTTGGACGAGGGGCACTCGACGAAGATGTATGAGGGTGTGATGAACTGCGTAGACCGGTATCATTGCTTAACAGATGAAACCTGATCGCGACTAGTACTTGAGAATTATGTACCTATAATGCCATTGGTGTCAGTCTACGATAGCTGAATGGCAGGAACCTTGACGTTGTCAAAGGCAGTACGCAGGGAGTAAGACTTACAAGGCGTGGATGATACCCGGAATGTAACCCAAAATCGTGAGGAGGATGTTGATCAAGAAATCCGCGTTGCAGCCGCGCTCAAGAAAGACACCGAGAGGCGGAAGGAGGATGGCAAGAATGATCTTGCAGATATCGCTGTTATCACATCTATGTCAGCAAGAGCTCATTCTCTAAATCAAGATGATTATTGTATGCTTAAGCGTCGCGCGCATCGCAATCCTGCCTCCGGAATACATCGGGTGTTCCAAGGTTGGCAATGAGGTACCTCATTAGAATTGAATATGAGGGGTTACATACCTCGCAGTGAAAGGCATTGTGCTAGGTGAACGTTGGTAGAACTTGTTGCAATTGTGGAGTGGTTTGCCAGAATTTGTTGATGGGAGTGAGAGAGGTGTTTGGGACAAAGTCATGCGTGTTTATATGGCAGGCTTAGCGTGAAATGCACCGCCACAGAACTGCGTCATTCATCGTTTGTATGAAACAAGAAAAGCGACTACCTTACGGAATAGAATCAAAACATTCTTATGACGGCGAAATGTTTGTTTGTCCGCCTACTCGAGCGTATCATTACTGTATCTGTAAAGTCGATCAAGAGTACCTGGACCTATCAAAAGCTCCCAGACACTCTATTTCGAAACTTTGGAGCCTATGGTATGTACGAAGCAGATCATCCCCTCTGACAAGCCACACCTAATTTTGGATTACCTGCTTCAAATAATTGTGGCGTTGCTCCGCAACTCAGCCGAAAATGCGGAAATGCTTCCGTAGACCTACCATACCTAACGCCTTTCATAATCTTTGTACATCCCATATTCAAGAAGCTTCGGCTTTCTCTTTGCCTTTGTCCGGATCAAGATAGCTCTCGGTTTCCGCTTCTTCGTATTCACTTATGAGATCCATGACAACTGCCTTGGCTTCGTCAAATTCTCCAAGCCCATCTGCGAAAGGCGCCTCCTTCTTGTAGCCATCCAAGTATGCATTCCGCTTCCTCATTGCGCCATATTGTACCACGATACGTTTGAAGAGCGTGGCAACAGAAGTGTGGTTTGCCAGCATTAATGCCGACACTCGATGGGTATTAGCAAGGTACGGCGACTTCTTTGTAAGCGCAACCTGTATTGAGGCAGGACCCCAAGGAATAAATTTTGCCAGGTTGCGTTCGCGGATACGGAGTAATGATTTGTGGACCTAGTTATTAATATCAGTTGAGATTAGACGTGAAGAATCTCGCGGGAAGTATCTACTTCAGTGCGATCTGCTTCTCCTTGGATAATGTTAAGTATACTGATATAGCAGCTTGTCTTGCTTGGTGTGGTCGAAACCATACGGTTCTTGGGTTGCAGTAATCTCCGCATTACATCAAGTACCGTAGTCTTTCGTACCGTCTTCGCTTGCTCTATGTTGTCGCTTGTGAAGGGTGTGTATGAGGTCATAAGGAAATGGCATCGAGGGGTAGGGATGAGGGAGGCTACTATTCCAACAAGATCGTTGTGCATATAGCTCGGGTAACGAAGGGTGTTTGTACTGGCGGACATAACGGTAGAGACCTGAAGAGGTTAGCTAGTCCAGGGGGTTGGTGTTCGATAGACGAACGTACCAGCTGATTGGTTTGCTGGAAAGATGGCTCCTGCACGTGGAGTCGATCTGCGGCTATTCTCGAAAGTGCTCCGTTATCCAGCACTACCTGCGTCTATCTTAGCATTCTTGACCCTCCTACCATTCCTTGTTGTTTTGCCTACCACAGAGTCCGCGTTTTGCGTCAGCCGCCTCATGGTCAGAAGACTATTGTACGGATTCACCACCACGCCTCCCCCTGATTGAGTATCCGGGAAGACCGAGTAAGTTTGTATAAGCTTTTTCGGGAAACGGTCGTTCATTCGCTCGAGAATATAGCTGCCCAGACCGGAACCAGTACCTCCTGCAATTGAGTGAAGGAGCATGAAACCCTACACAAAGCTTTTAGCCCCAGGCACTTCACTTTCATACCTCAGTCGCAGATGTACCTCCAAAGAGTCGCTTCCATCTGCTTCTCGATCAATCATATCAAAAACTTCCTCCTGCACTGTGTCTCCTGCCGCATATCCTGCAGCCCAGTTGTTTGCAGCACCGCTACCCTGTGAGCCGATGAAGAAGTTCTCAGGATTGTAGATGTTCTTATAAGGTCCATTTTGAATGCTTTGGAGGACCTATACCCCATTTTAGACTTTGATAACCACAACTATATCCGTGACGAGTGAAACGTACTCGTGGCTCTAGATCTAACAATATGGTGCGAGGAATGTACCGCGTATCGTCACTCTGTCCGCCTTTATCAGCTGGTTGCCAGAACAAGAGACGCTCGAGATATACCTGATAGAAGAACACGTCCTTCCTATCCCCACCCTCTGTTGCAAAGTCCTCAAGGTTTCCGTCTTGGTTTATTCCATGCTCTCGACATAGCTGTTGCCAGAACTGGCTTCCAACTACACGCACATCAGCGTAGAATCTTCGAATGCTGGTCGTTGGATTGCAGCGTCATGAATTACTCATGATGGGAATGGCGCAACGTACCGCTGTTGCCGCACTGGCCAGCCTGTATAGTGATTATTTCTCTAATAAATTTGGTCAGTTGAATCCCTAGAACTACACTGATGTTTGCACCATACCTAGGCATCTCTCATGGCTTCGTAAACACGTAAAGTCGCGTCAATCGCGATCTGAAGCCCAAATGAGGAGCTTCTAATGTAGTCAATATTGTGATATCTTAGCGTGCTGCCAAATCGAAGATATCACTTCGCCTCCTCGACCAGTTAAATTCACGGCATTAATTGACTCCCAATTGATATAATAATCATGATTCGGTTGCCGACAGCCACGGAGCCTGCACCGGATGTTTACTTCTGCTAGAAAAGAAATGCCCCAGTCTTTCAATCTATGTGTCTGGCAACGTACAAGATATTTAACACCCAAAAATGGAAGTTGGGGCAAGATATCAATTCTATTTTATCTGGACAAAGTTCTGGGGTCCTTGAGGAGAACCCTAGAATTATAGCAAGTACTGGGTTTGCAGGATTGCAAGGTATCATTTTATGTCTATTGAAGAAATACATACTGCGGTCGAGCAAACAGAGCCCGAGGAGAAGACGTCTAGGCTTGATATGGTACAAGTAAAGAAAATGCTGGTAGCCACACCCCAAAAAAACATTACATTCCGCTATGCTGAAACACAAATGCAACGCCTTGCATCGCCCAACGTGAACGCTCAGTCAATATCAAGAACAGTTCAGCGTAGAAAGAACCTCAGATCTCAAACTCCTCGCTGAGCCAATGTTTCATTACCACTTTCCCTTCCTCAAACCCTTTCCTAGACGTCCTCACAATGATCGCGGCATGACTATGCGCCACCTGATGAATGTGAACCGGGTACTTCCGAAATCCAACATCGTCTAGCGCTTCGATCATCGCGAACTGCGCTGGACTTAGAGCTAGAGTTGGAAATTCTGATTTCGATCGAGTAGAAGTGCGCGACAGTGCATCGACAGGCTGCTGCGCTTTTTCCGAAGTAGCGTCGTCTTGCTCATCCTCTGTGAAAATTTCATCGCCACTCTCAGGTAGATACTCCTGACTCTGCCCAGCGTTCATATTCTCAAAAGCACCTTCAACGGCGCTCTGGGCATTTTCGATCATGAGAGGTATACGGTAGCTACCAAGTCCAACACCAGCTTTCCCTTGCTCATGTAGGCGAATGCGCTGTTGGCTGCGGATGGATTGGATGCCAGTATTTATGAGGAAGACCACAGTGCCGACGGGAATAAGGACGGCGAGCATAGCGAACATGGGAACACGGTTGAGGAGAGTCTGACTGGTGCTGGTTAGGCGGGTGTAGACGGAGGGGTTCTCAAGGGGTGTTTTGCGGGAGACGGAGCTGGAGGGGTCGAGAATAACGGGCTCGTAGTCCTTCAGGTACGAGATGTTGATGGCTTCCATGTCAACATACGGATCCAGACGGGTGATATAGGTAGTGTAGTAAGGTGCGGATCTATCGTTGATTGTGTTGGCGTAAAGTACTCTATTCTTGAACTGGGTGAGGGCCTTGATGAAGATGCTGTTCGGATCTGCTAGGACTGCTAGAAGAGGGCGACCGGTATCGCGAAAGGTGTCAATCGTAAAGAGTTGGCGACCTGATGTAGACAGCATCCTGGCTCCGAAAGCATTCCAGACATGACTGTGGTAGCCGACCAGCGGTGTCCGTACTCCTAGGTGGGGCGATGCAAAGGTGGTGAAATTGACGGGCTGAATACGCTCGAACCAGCCATTGGAGTAAAGTAATCCGACGGCGTATCTGGCGACTAGACCTCCCAAAGAGTACCCTACAATGCTCAGCTTCTCTATGTGTTGTTCGTCGTTCGCCAGCCTCTCAATGGTATCCTCGATCTCTTTAGTCACCCGCTCGCCCCCAACTTCAATACCATCGTAAGTGAAGCTGCCCGAATTGGTTTTAGCGACCAGTATGTGAAGCTTGTCTTCAGGGTACTTGTCGCGGAGAGCAGCGGCAGTGTACGAGAGATGCGCGGGATTACCCCAAAGGCTATCGATTTTAGCTCAGTGTTTGATTGGGGTTGAAGTAAGTGCGTACCCATGTATTAGGACGCAAAGATGGTCAGCTTTGCGGTGCTCATCGGACGTAACTCGCTCGGCTTCCATAGAAGTCGAGGTGCTGCTGATGTTGTAGAAACCCTGCAGTATCAATTGCTTTGCAGAAGGGCTCGCCATTCGAAGCAGAGAAGGAATCCAGAACTATTTATGGAGACACAGAGTGCGGTGATGACCCAAGGTATTCCTGGTGATGATGACGCATGACAGCGGTGCCTAGCATACCCCTGCCTAACCGACAGGCCGTCAGCCCTAGCCATGACCCAGGCTACCAAGAGCTCGAGGCCTATAAAATCAAGGTCCACCAACACAACTGGATGACAGAGCTCAACAGTGTAGCGCCATGGCATCGTGTTGCTATTTTGTGTGTGTTGTTTTGGTAGCAGGGTAATGAGACACCAAAGTCACCTTTGCTGAGTGCTTACATCTTGCCACGCGCACTTACACTTTCAAACAGGGGCCGATAGCCTGGTGGTCCTGGTCAGACCTCAGTTCTATCGTAACCCTCTCTTTCTTATTTGAAGAGCTAAGACGGTTCGTTCGACTTGCCTTCGAACCGTACTTCATATCATGTGGGTCTGTGTGTCATCACTTTTTGTTTACTCACCTACTCACTTCACTCAAGCCTTTCGTTAGCGCAATGTTTTCTTCTCTGGGACTCTTTAAACAAGTGGAATGTCCTGAGCAGGCTCGATGTTCGCTTACGAATTGCATTTTCACCCACCATAGCATACTGAAAAATGTGAAGGCGGAGAGTCTGCAAGAACAGCCAACCTCGCGAAAAGCAAGTGCTAGAGAGAACATCGAATTGGACCGTTCAGATGAACCTCGGAAAAAAAGGCGGATTAGTGGTCCTGACTCTGAGGATGCAATCTCGACAGTAGAACCAAAACTTGATAATGCGAAGATTCTAGCACCAGCAACTGTCAAGTTAGGTGCCACCGCCAACGAAGGTAGCAGTAGGCGCGAACCTTTCACGGGCAGATTGTCTTCAACGGCGTTCAGAGCAATATCCCCTCCACCTTTGCGTAACCCCAAAGAAAGAGCTGCCAACTCTACACCCACTCAATATGAGAGTGTCATGAAGAAAGAGCTTGCCGCCTACGCAAAACCCAACATCAGGGTGTGCCCTGTCGAGCAAGTTGTAGAAGAGTCTTTGAATCCAAGGATGCTACCTAATCCGCCAGCATCGCATGCAATACGGCTAAAGTTAATTACCATGTTACATGAGCATATGGTTCGATTGAACGACGAAGTTAGAAACTCCCAGGATCCTTCCATAACAGCATTGATGCTTTCTAGGCAAGGGTTGATTCAAGAAATTCTCAACGAAGAGGAGAAAATTGCCAAGCAGAATCCGGCGATTTACACCAATATTGTGAAGATGCGAATAGTCGCTTTGAAGAGAATGAAATTAGCTGATTGGCACAAAGAGCGCCTCGACAAAACTGTGAAAGAAGTTTCTGTTCATGTTCAGGTAGACGCTCCAAAGCCGCCAAAGATCATCGAAACTGGTCTTTCTACTAGCGAAGAAATCGCCTTCCTGCCAAGGCTTGTAGCACAGCGAGAGGCTCATCTGGTAAAACATGGGTATGTCTTCACTGCGCCAGGCCAAGACGAGGTTGAACAAGCTCGAAAAGGGGTTGAAGCGGCCCAGGGCTGGGAGCAGTGCGACCGCTGCCAGAGCCGCTTTCAAGTCTTTCCTGGTAGAAGGGAAGAGGATGGGGCCTTGACCAGCGGAGGGATGTGCTCGTATCACCCTGGAAAGTCGCGACGTCAACTGGGTAAAGGAACTAAGGAGACTCTGTACACTTGTTGCAACGAATCCATTGGAACATCGATAGGTTGTAGGTCCGCAGATACCCATGTGTTCAAGATCTCCGAGACCAAGAGGCTTGCATTGGTGATGCCTTTCAAGGAGACTCCAGGGAATGACGGAATCGAGGCAAAGAACGCAGTGTGCTTTGACTGTGAGATGGGATACACCACGTTGGGACTTGAGTTGATCCGTCTAACGGCGACCTCTTGGCCTGATGGCAAGGAAGGTTTGGACGTGCTTGTCCGGCCTCTTGGAGAGATCTTAGATCTCAATTCTCAGTTCTCTGGAGTATGGCCGGAGGACTTTGCAAAAGCCGCGCCATACAAAGCAGTCTCCAGAGACGAAGATATAATGCAACCTAGACAAGGCGATACAGATCAACATCACCTCCTACAAGTCGAATCCCCTTCCATAGCCCGCGACCTCCTCTTCAACCTCCTCAAGCCAGAAACACCTCTGATCGGCCAGGCCCTAGAAAACGACCTGAACGCAACCCGTATCATCCACCCCTCCATCATTGATACCTGTCTCCTCTACCCCCATCCCCGCGGCTTACCAATCCGTTTCGGATTAAAATCGCTTATGAAGAAGCACCTGGACCGAGATATCCAGATGGCTGGCTCTCAAGGTCACGACTCCAAGGAAGATGCTCGGGCTGCGGGAGACCTAGTGAGGCTGAAGGTTGCGGAGAGTTGGAAAATGATGAAGAGGGACGGGTGGACGGTGAAGGATGGGGAGTTTAACCCGCCGCTGCCGCCTGTTGATGCAAAGGCTGGGAGACTCAAGAGCGTTCAAGTGTGATTCGGTGTGATAGAAGAGGATTGTAGGCTTGGTGTATGGAATGGGCTTATGGTAAGGATAGGTACTGGACGCTTTGGCAGCAGATGGTCTCGTATCGCAACAAGCAGTATCGGAGTCAGATGCTTACTTTGACTTAGCCAGTCAGCAAATCCACGATGAAACCTGTTTATTCTGAACTGATAGACGTATAGGCATCTTCAATGGGTATTTGGCTTCAGTCTCCTTGTTCAACCTGGTTACTTTGAACTTCTTCGTCGAACTGTCTTACTCTGATCATGTTTCTCCGATTCTTTTACTTCGTTGTCTTCGCTCCCATCCCCTCACTTCAATCTTTTTACGCCAATCGCACAGCTCGATCTACCTCTCTCAACACCCATATCATACGTCCAACACGCTTTCCCCTCTTCCAGGATCCTACAACATTGCTCACCAGCTACGGCTAGGCTCAAAATCCACATCCTGTCTCAGCTGCGAGACCCTATCGGCTCCGGAGCATATCCATGCACAGGTAGATGCAAAAATTCAAACTCCGGAGCCGGAGGTTAATGGCCCGTCTTCGCCGCTTCGAAAATTCCTCTCAATATTAGAGAGTCCCTGCCATACCGTGGCTTTCTCACTGTCATTTGAGGCTACACTAGCGAGAAAGCCTGTCTTGAACCATCCCTACACTCTCTTCCTTTTAATAATTAGAATGATCCGTAAGGTACGAGCTTACGCAATCACCGTCGCTGATGCGTCTTTTCGCAAGTTTTTCCAAGTTCTCTTGTGTTTATTGAAATGCATCGACCGACTGCTATCTGATTGTCTAAGCCGCTTGCTCAGCTGCAGTCTCTTTTACCTTTATTTTAGTGGTTCGTTTTGTTAGGTTGGCAGAGTTATAACGTAGTGTTTCTCCTTCTTTTCGAACCTTTCCCATTCGTGCCACTTGCCTAAATCCATCAAAGTTCGTTCCTCTCTCCCTTCTTCCTTGCCCTTTCCAACTTCATTACTCCCGTTTTCCTCTGTCTCCTTCCTAACCTCACGCGCTTCACCTATCCCCAATTCCCTGTCCCTCCGCACAAACAACCCCATCTTCCCTCCTAGATAGTCCTTCGTTTACGCTAAATATCACATCTTAAGAAACAACTCCTGCTTCTGCTGATTTGGTCGGGGAAATGCTGACGGGTTTTTCAACTTCGAGGGGGTTTTACCTCTAGTTTATTGGTTTCAACTTGTGGAATGTTCTGCTTGAGAAGGTTTTGAGCCGTTTAGTCGATGACGGGATGTTTTGGTTGGTGATATGCACGACTTGTGGGTTTTTCGAGGCGGGAAAGTTCGGAAAAGGGTCAACGGTTCGTCCAATTGGAAAGAAGGTCTGCTCCTAACTTTTTTTTTGGCTTTCAATTGTGCTATTTCCACTCAGCGTCCTTCTTACTCCGCCTGTACTAAAACTTCGTCCTGTGATAATGACTTGACAACGGAAGTGTGTCTGTCCCCCCATGAAACACCCCCATAAACCCCAAGGGTTTTTTTTTCAGTCGGAAGAATATATCTACTTCTTCTATGATTACTCCCATAAAAAATCTTTTCTACTTGAACTTCTTCGAGCGAGCATATTTTCATTTATGTAGAAGACATATTTGGCAATAGTGTTGGCTTGGCGGTTTCTAGTTGAAAATACTCGAAGATTTCGTCCATTGGATGAACGTTTACACCCTTACCTCTAATAACCCACACATGTGCGTCATCCACTCGGAGAATTCCTAGACAGTTTTTTCCATCTGATGGCATCCTTCATTCCTAGGTTAGCGGGTGGGAATTTCTTTATCTACATCGTCGCAGGACGGGTTGAGCGGGCATTGCACAGGGAGATGTGGATGAGGGCTTTTTGATTGGAAAATGAAGTTCTGGGAAGTGCGCCTTGGCATAGAAAGGGAGTAAACGTGCGAGAGAGAAACACGAGTAAGATAATTCTCCACAAGGCCGCCTTATCCCTCAGCCACAAAACCGACTTCATTCCCCTAATCTTCGCCCCCCCTCCTTCCAAAACATGAACCATCCCCGCCGCTTTAAAAAGCCAGGCAAGCTCGTGGCCCACGCGACACCCAGCCTCGCATACAGTCTTCGCCGCAAACAGCGGAAACAGCGCTCCGAACAAAACTCCGCACAACCGTGTTCGCCGCAATCGCGCTTTTCGCAGTCTTCGTGCCATACGCATCAACGATGTAGTTCAAAGCCGTTGACTAGTAGTAATTGGCACGACCCTTCCGTCCATCGAGGGTCTCCACGGACATTCTCTAGGAATTTTAAGGCGACTCGCTTGAGTCTGCAGGACTTTACGGAATTTTTTCCAATGCTGAGCCGGCCATCAGAAGATTTCGAATGATACTGCGATCGATCGGTCTCGAGGCGCTCTTCCAGAACTTCAACCCTCTGGAATGATGTGTCAGTTTCAAAGAGTTGGTGCCTATCAACAATAAAAGCCTTACAAAGAAGGACCAAGAATTGCGACGAAGCATCGAGTAACGAGTCCCAGTTGTTCAAAACGACTTCTAGTTGCGCTAAGACACAATCCAGTAGTGATGATTTTAGCTTGGTCTCGCCTTCATAATTCTGATAGACCAAAGCATCGAAGGCAAATTCTGTAGTCTGCAGTCGCCGCGACCTGAAACGAAAGAATTGGAGGTTCCAATCAGCTTTGATAAAACGGACTTAACTGCTAAGATGTTAGCATACAAAGTGGGTCCCAACATAGAGGTATTCAATGTACCTATTGCCCACACAGATGATGGTTTCCGCCGTTTTCGAAGTGATCGTAGGTGAGATTGCAGTCGCATTCGTGACATCTTGGTAGGCGTAGAAGTGGAAAGTCTTCTGAAGCACATAATGACCACAAAGCTGATCCTTCAGACAACCCGCGCGCTTACATGAACCCGCACTCCAATCGTCTGTTACACAGAAATTGCTTGCAAAGCCGTAGGGAAACATAGAGTATCGTGGGAAATCGAAATGCTCAAATAACGGCATGAGTAAATCAGTAGAGATGCCATACTTGAATATACGACAGCCTTGATCGTTGTCTGCTTCTGTGGAAATTTTAAAGTAGCTGGCAAGGGCCGTACCATTGGCGAAAGTTTGGGGATCTTCGCCGTCTTGGACGAGCACTCTGGCAAGATTGCCCCCAGCGCAGAAGCTGCTAATACCCTCGTCGCTCCGGAGGTCGGCTGTTGCTCTGGAGGTGGCGCATAAATAGTATGTGGATCTAGGGCCTAAGACGGTGCGACAGTGTGATACGAGTTCGCGGCCAAAGTCGGGACTGCGCCTAGGTTAGAGGATCCGTACCACTGGACTCGCTCAGTTGAATCCGGATACGGCAGCGGTTGCTTCTCGTCTAGCAATGGATACGGCTGGGATGTTTCATAAGCTGAGGTCGGAGGTTGCGGAGCCGAGTACGGGTATGATTGCTGTGTTAAGAGGACGTGGCTGTTATGGAAGCGATGGAAGAGAATATAACTGCAGAGACGCGGGCACATTGTACCTGCATGGTTGCGGCAACGGCGGTGGAGGAAAAGAGTGGGGTAGCCGTTGCGAGGGTAGCGATGGATATCGGGTTTGGAACAAGGGCAGCAGGCTGGTACGATGGCACACTGGCAGCTCGATCCAGGTTAGGAGCAACCGCAGATACTGCCGGCCCGACGTTTTCTTGTGTTTCGTGCTCTGCAGGAGCTGTAGGGTAGCCCACGGTGCGTGGATACTGTAATGCCATGGCAAAGAGGAATTTGAGACCTACATGTACGAAAGCATGGTACGCTTACACACGTTGCTCGAAGAACAAGACTCACGATATTCGGTGACTGAGGCTCAATCACGCCGCCAATATCGCTGGCATGATTCTAGAGCAGCCTCGCCCGAAAGAGAAACTGCCAAGGTGACCTAGCTCTGCATTTGTACGTAAGGAGCTGCGAGTGTATATATAATATATATATATATATGTATATACTATGCAAAATGATGTAGACATAGTATACAGTAAGTAAAAGTCTTCCTGACGTCTGCTAAGTTTCACAAAGCCTTCGTGGGAATCATGTCGTGGGGAGGGGTCGGAGGGTCGGTTGAGTCTGTGTCGCTTGGCGCAAGGCAATGCGTATTTCCTTGATCGAGGGCCGGCCATTGAGTCGTTTTCAGCTGTCCCACAGCGACAAATAGTGAGCACCAATAGGTATCTTGAGCGAGGCCAAAGGGTGCTGGAGCTTGGTGGTGCGCTCGAGAGGGGATGGCTTGAAGGGGAGTGGAGCTCGGTTGTTACTTTAGGTGTCTTCTTGAGATGCGTAGTATGGTGGATCCTGTAGTCGTGTGATCTGGAGCTTTATAAGGGCGGTGTCCTTGTCGATTCGATTGTGTTCAGTGCACGACAAGCAGCTGTAGTGCCCTCTGATTCCCCTTGGGATTCGAATACTTGACACTAACGACAATGTGAAGTTGGTGGCGTTGAGCGTCTAGGTGATGGCTGTAGCTGAATTTGGGTCTTCTTCTGGCGACCGAGCGTCCACATCTGGAACGGTAAAAGCCAAGAGGTTTCATGGCCGAAGGGACGGTTGGTCAACACGAATCAATTCGTCGCGCCGATTTGGTGTATGCCTTCCGAAAACCACCTCACACATGTTCGTCCCTCGCAAACTCCCTGGTACTATCACTCAAACTCCCCCTCGACCTTCGCTTACTGATATTCCCTCCAATCTCAATCCTGGGCATCGACCTCCCCCTCGAGGGCAGCCTCGCCGTACCACTAAACAGCATCTTCACAGCTGCCCACGAAGTAGTCGTATAGATGACAGCATTCCAGAACCCCATGAGTGGGAGCACGACGCTCGAGGCGTACGTGAACGGGACCGAGATCAGCGAGGGGTGAATCAAGGAGTAGACCCGATTGATTGAAGAAGGAACCCAGGTGATGAGCAGCGAAACGAAGAAGAGTAGCGCGACCTTAGTATAGCCCCAAGCCGCAGCATTCGCATCCAGAGCTGCGTTCTTATTCCGGTTCTGCAATGACGGAGTAGGAGGTCCATCAAACCTGGGGCTCAGTGGAGCAGATGCAATGGTCACGGTGTATTGATCATAGCCATGGCTCGTCGCGGGTCTCCCCTTGGCATCCATTGCAGGCATAATGTCAGAACCGCCTGGGCGCTTGACTGGTGCGAGTTCGCTGGAGATGGAGATCTCGGTGGTCTTGAAGCTTGTAAAGGGGTTTTGGACCTCGACAGGGTATTTCGTAGGATTGCTGAAGGCGCGGAGTTGTTTGCGTTTGGAGAAGATTTCCTTGCCGGCCATGGCGTAGATGATGAAGGAGACGATGATACAGACCCTGGATGTGGATCAGAAGGGTGATAATGGATGAGTGGGGTTGACTTACCATGCGGGTGCATACACCAAGGCTACACGGAGGGCGACCCATTTGATGGATATCCAACACCATAACTAGTGTATGGAATTAGATGTCTGCTGCCAAATGTTGATTTGCTTGAAGAGCTGTAATTACCGTAGCTGGGCCATATATCCTACCCCTCTCCGGAGTGTTGATGAATACATAGACCAATGCTACAAAGAGCGGTCCGCCGTAGCACATTACGTGATATCTCCATTCCAGTGCTTTGAGCTGCTGGGCGTTGTACTTTTTAAACAGTGTCAAGTAGACATTGATTGCCATGGCCAGATTCCATAGAGCATCAGCAGGCAAGAACCTATCAACATCAGCAATATATCTTCATCGCTAAGAAAGGAAATCAGCAGTGGCCTACAATTGGATCAAGAAAGCCTGGAATTGGCACAAATGCGAATTCGGCCCGGCTCTGATACCAGACTGCGACATCAACGTTGCAACATTGCAAAGAGTGTTTCCCCACGATGCATAAAATATGATCCTGTTGATCGGTTTGCGGAACGCAGGAGAGTAGACAAAGGTGAACAGAATGAACGACGTCCCGACTAGCGAGAAGGCAGATGCAATGCGCTCTGTCAGCTCCAAGGACTTCAGCTGAGAAGCAGTCAACGAGGTCGTCATGACTGAGAGAATGGCAGCTTGGTCGCAGAGAGGTGAGGCCTGTGGGCTGGTTAAAACAGCAGGAGTCGTTGTAGTCTAATTGAAAAACCAAACACCCCTAATGGAACATCTCGTGAGTCGTAAGTGACCGAGATGAATGCAGCACAGAGGCACGAATAAGATCTCAAGTACAGAGTAATCGGGCGACATCACTGATCAGTCACCGACGCAAATATCCCCACCCGACCTCCGCACGAGCGACTTTGCGATTCAGCTGGCGGCATGTTTCGGACGGCTGACACATTGACTAGATCACTAAAGGCCCGGACAGAACGCCAGAAGCAGACGAGTCCAGGGGAAAGGCGGAATGGCAGACAACGTGGTGGCTTCAAACGGGCAAATCATCGTGTAGCGTGGGTTTCTGTTCCCACTCCGTCAGCCCGTCCAAGACACCGGCAAGCCCAGTGGTCGACCAGGAGTGTGTCCGGTATACCTGGGCATCCCGCTGCTTAGAGCGATAAGGGGGGAACGCTATTGTACGGGGCAATACGGCACGGTGAGGAAGAGATTATCATCATTGACAACTCAGCGAATTGCGTGATAGTAAAAGACAACCTGCGGTCAAACCCTGACAGGCGTATCCAATAACGACAGGGTGGAACCAATAGAGATCTGCGGCGGTCGCCTTGGTAGGCCAGGGGCATGGCAAGAATGGGATGTCTCTAGGGCTGATATGTATGCAGTATGCAGTATGCGGCATGTAAAGTTAGGCATGGTGAATCATGTACGGTAAATCCAACTGGTAAAACAATCGGGACCCGACGAGAGGACGGCGAACATGGCAGCAACACAGGTGACAGGGGTGTCAAGATTGCGGGATCAGATCAACGAATAGCGTTGCGAGACAAGCGAGTTTTGGGGATCCTGAAGGGAAAAGAAAGTCTGGACCAGTTAAGGTTACACTTGGTCCGTGCGGATCTGCCAGACGCGCCAAAAGCACGTGGTGAGGGCTGGACCTGCTTTCAGGGACAAATACCTAGGTACCTTAGTCGGAGGCATCCGCGACATGCCGAGTTATGGTCCATAGTACTCCGTAAGGGGATTATCATTATCATTATTGCTTTGTTGGCCAGGATAGCTTCGACCCAAATGGGGAAGCAATGACCATGCTTCACCAGCCTTTGGCTTGTACGTCAGCCTGACCAGGTGTTTGTGAGATCGCGGTGACTGATGGCGTTCCCTGCTCTTATGGCTACTGTATGTACTGTGTTCAGTATTGTCAATATTAAAAACCATTATGGCCGGCCACCACGCTCAAGTGCCCCGAGACGGTTCTAAAGTCGGAAACTACCTCTACCTTAGTAATACTGTAGCCCGTACGGAGTATTCCGTACCTGATGCCACTTGAAAGGCGGGGGCACACGAAACAAACCAGGAATGATGCGCAACAAGCGCAAGAGGGAGTATCAGACTAACAGATTGTATGCAGAAATGATATCCCCCCACGAACGGCTAGAATTTCCTCGAAATTATGTAGTCTTCCTGTCAGCGTAAGGCACGGTTGCGGCCGAAACGTTGGACCAGATCCACTGGACCACTGATAGACAGCTGGCGTTGACTCTACAAGGGTACGAGTCAAGCGGAGACCCGTTCTTCTCCATCGAATTCATTGGCGATAGCAAACACTGAGAGACAAGCTGGAAGTATCAAGGAATTGAACATGTCGGAGAAAGGCGTCAGAGATGTGAGCAACGGGGCTTTTTGTTTAGCTGAGGCTATTTAGAGTAGTGTACAAGCCACCCCATAAGTATGCCAAGCTATTGCTAAGACCGCCTCCTCGACTTCACGTAATTCTGTAATCGACGATTACGTGCATTAAGCTGCCAATTTGGTCATAAGGTGACCGGGGCAGGTTTCGACACTGATAGAATAGTGGCTCGATCCAGTACCCTGGCTGCGATCACAGTAGTTTCTTACTATCTGGGTAATGATGGTTAGTGCCAGCACCCCTAACATGAAAGCAGGAGATCCCCATACAGTTCATAGCTAGAGGATTGACTTGTATAGTCCGGCTAATAACTACATACGTTAGAGACTATCTGGAATCTTCTGCCGAATAGGTCATGTACTGACAGCTGATACCCCGAGTACCGTCGCGGCCTTGGTGGCAAGGGAATGGGAAGTGCGGCTTTGTTGGTGGACTCTCATCTGCTTCAGCTTGTAGGCATCGGCCTTCTTGTAAAAGATGCTGCCATCGTAAATACCCCGGATGTCCTCCTTGCGCATCACTCCGTCCTCTGGCCAGATTAACAGGTAGGTTGCTACCCCTGCTTAAAGTCAGCTGAAGCTCCCAGGGGATTTGTAGGCGCTCACATTCGAAGAACGAAGCACTCCAGCCGAAAAAGTCAAACACCATGCGCTGACCCTTCCAAAAGTCCAAAAGGTCCGAGAAATCCAAGCCCCCTTTGTTGCCCTTGTCGTATTTGGCGAATATGTCTTCAAAGTTCTGCGGCTTGAACCGACCCTCATTGTCGTAGGTCATACTATCGCTTCCATGCTTATCTTTGTAGAGGCGAGTGGTGTAGATGCGGAAGAAGGGGTCAGGGAGTAGGCCAGAAACGGTGGGATACGAGAGATTGACATTGATAATGAAGGTAGCAAGAAGAGCCAGTGGAATGCTCCAGCCCCATGCGCGGCAGCCCATGTAGGTATCTTGAGGCCAGATGATGCCATCGTGGTCTTGATCCCAATAGTCCACATGCTGAACTACGACCTATAATCTATCAGCATCTTGTCTCTCTTTGTGTGAGTAAAAAATCCAATACAGTTTGGTGCTGATGATCTTTGGCATAGTTGCCCTCTGTGGTCCCATTCGGGCGTTCTTCTGACGCGGCTATGGTTGCTCTGGGTGTACCGGCATTGGTCAGGCGATCGCCCTTTTGAGGTGCAAATGGCTTTCGCTCCAGTGTGACAGGTTGCTCCTTTATGTTTGTCTTGAAAGGCTCCTGGGCCGAAATACCGTCCATTGAGTGTTCAACGATGTTGTTGACCTTGAGATCAGAGTCGTTGCTAGATGTTTCACGATTTCCTTCCATACTGGTGTAAGTTTTGTTCGTGCTCATTGTTGCTACGATGTAGTAGATTTTCTCTGAGGACGCTGGATGGTAAAGGTTCTAAAGAAGTCGGAGGCTGGCGGATAAAATCCTTTTTGATATTCACATGCCAAACAGTCAACACATCATACGTTGGTGAACGTCATGGTGGAGCTCCGAAGTTGCATCACAGAAGCGAGAAATAAACTCAAACAGTGAGCTCATCGTCGACAAGGCTAAAACACTTGTCTCAGGCGCCAAGTCCGATAGCGAGTTCTCCACTTCCATACATGGACATAACAGCTCCTGGAAAATGTGTGAGCCCCTACTCACACCTTTCCCCAAATTCTACTCGAGTTTAAGGGCCTACGACTACTGTCCACATCGTACGGACGCCTCGAGCCTACAAATTCGAGCTGTCAAGCCTCAAAGACAGACAAGGTAACAAAGTTGACTATTCGAAGTCGAGGAATCGAGGACGTAGGCATTCACGCATTGAAGAAGTTACATATTTGGTTGGTAGTCATGATCTTTTCCAGGTGTAGCAAAGACTTGAATTACTTGCGAGTGATAATGTAGTGAAATCTATTGTAAGGAAAGCCAGCCTAGCCAACAAATAACGGTTTAATAGCAGAAGAAATATGTGCTAAAATACAGAGTTTATCCAGCGCTACAGGACTGAAGATACCGAAATGCTCCAAGTCCTAAGAAATCTTCTCTCTCTGAAAGTGTTCTCTAATCATATATCCACTCTTCCTAAGTTCCCGTTAAATGTCCCATCTGTCAAGCCTTGGAAACACCAAAGAAATGGTCCATACCATGCATCCCTTGAGCTTCAAGGTCCCGATACATCTTGCTGGTGCGGGCAGAGTTGGGAGGAGAGAAGCTGCTGATCTTAGTGGTCGGGGTATCCGACGGGCTCAACGGTCCATTCAAGTCTTTCCCCGCCACAATGGGGCCCATAGATCCCAACCTCGATGTGAGGCTTCCCATGAATCTGGAGCGGTGCTTCACTGGCTGAGATCCCTGAGAGGTTGTAGACGCTGAAGCCCATAGTGAGGACAGGGGCAGGAAGATCACAACCAGAGTCAGGACGTTGGAGGCCATAGCTGGGAGGTGTACGAAGTACTGCAGGATCGAGAAAATTGCTAGACGCATACGTTAGAATTACATACATTCTATAGAGAACAGCTATGCATACCTGGAATGACCAGAGTCTGGCAACCCATAATGAAGATGATCTTCATTGGACCGAATTGATCAACGCCCATCTTCTTTCTCTGATCCAAGGTATAGCCGAGTTTGGCGACAAAGATTGCACAGACACAGCAGATGCTGACGGTGAAGGTGATGTTCGAGGCGCTGCTAAGCCAGTGGAGGGAGACATCACTTTCCGTAAAGACAATGGCTTTGGCGTTCTGGATACAGAGAGCTAGGCGAAAGCCGATTGCTAACAATGCAATCAAAATGGTGAAGATAGTTATCGCCTCACGGTGAGTGCTTCGGAGAGTGACACAGACCACACGCGTTTGAAGTACCAGGGATATCTCGACACATGCGAGGAGGATGGTTGTAAGGACGGTCCCGGCCACCGATGTAGCGTAATCCGACGTCGTAACTCTGGAGTAGTCTTGGGCAAAGTACGCGTATACCTCGGCGAACGGCCCTGTGAAGTAGACACACTGGATGACATTGCGGATGAAGTTCAGGAGCAATGCCAAAGCATTGAAGATGAAGATTGCAGTTTGACGCTTCTCAGCTTTGGTGAGTAACAAGAGTAGAATGAAAAGTACCATTGACCCTCCAAGCTGTGCTGCGTAGTTGATGCTGATCTGGACGTTGTAGAGGATAAAGTCATCCAGTTCCGGTAGGGAGATATTGAACGGAGTGCCATCGCCCATAAGAAGTGTGAACGATTGGGCAAAAGGATCAAATGAGGTAGCATCAGCCATTGTAGGTATTTGTCGTGGACCTACGGCAAGCCTGAGATGATGCTAAGATGAGGTTTGGCCGAGTAGATTGACAGCTTGGCACGAGAGTAGCTACCGGGAAGCGGATATGATCCGATGACTTGTGATGAGGGAGTTGAGATGAGTTAAGATGGAGGTATGTTGTGAGTGGAAGAAGGAAGAAGCTGTATAGATGTAGTTGAGAAGGATACACTAGGCAGGTAGGCGTTGGTGCTTTAGTATTGTCTTGTCCCAATGGATGAATGGGAGGGTTTCTCCGAAACACAATAGTAACTCTGCATGTTTTCAGTAGAACTGGACTTCTTGAAAATCTAGGAACAATACGAATCTCAGCATAGCATCTTGAGGTGAATGATTGAGGAAGGCATTGATCTAACTATTATGTAGGCCACTGGAAGCGGAGGATGAGATTTAAGAGAATAGCTAGAGTACCGTACCTTACCTTCTTACCTTTCCAAGCTACCTTACTTGCCAGTGAAGTAGGACAGGACATAGCGATAGAGTTAAAGGGAGCTACAGTGGCAACAGAGAGACAAGGAGAAACTCTACATGGGATGGAAGTACCGCAGCAAGACATAACAATATGGAAATGGTAGCAGTCATAACCCATCCTTAGTATTGTTCTCCGCACGTGCCCCCACTGTCGTTGTTCCAGATCAAGACAATTTTGGCAAGAATGGTATGGCGCACCTAATGCCATCTGGTGGTGAAGACGATAAGGTACCTTACCGTATACGACGGGAGTATTAGAAGCTTGAAGACAATATCATGTCTGCAGCGATGGTGAATCATGTAGCGCAGATGTAACTGATCGTGAAGTTCAAGTGGGAACCAAGTGGGGGGGGGGAGATGTGAATGACGCGGAGTGGGCGGTTGACGGCCTTACTAACCTGGGACTAGCCGCATCTTGACCTGATGACGCGCAGAAACCTTAACTTTATGCCTAAAAGTCATACCAAGTGGTGAAAAGTTGATACTGTACTTAAAGTAGCAATCCCCGCAGCGCGTCCGCCGCGCCTTGTTCAACATGACTCCCACCAATATCGGTCATACCCGTCCACGCATTGAACGCCAAGATCACCTCAATGGAACCCTTAGGCATAACGCTCATCCACCATCTCCAATCGCGGGAATCGGCAGACTACTTTCTTAGTATAAGCCCGGATACAAATCTCAGCAAGTACCACATCTGCACGGCATCGGTCAACACGTTGGGTGATCCGGAGGGAGAGATATTCGTACCGACCGTGGTAACCGACAATGGCGCTTGTGTGGTGGCCGTACTACGTAAGAAATCCATATGTTTCTCCCTACACATTCACCTTGTCATGCTCTGCAGTTCTGATATCGCCCATGTTGTCTGTAATTGACGCTTGTTCCAGACATTTCTGATGACAATGTTGCTCTCGAGGCAATCATGGATTGTGTTGAGATAAAATCGCTGGGGTGGAAAGCCCATAATACCGAGCATGGAAGATTGAGAGTCAGGCCTTCCACTTCCACGCTTAAATCCACCACGGCTCTTCGTCCGGGCGACGTGTTTTTCGTTGGAAGAATGACACTCAGCGTCCACATCGAGCAGACGAAGGATTTGAGAAAACCAGCAGAGGTTCAGGTTACATCATCTGGTCGTAACAATGGCATTATGAAGGAAGTACTAAACGTCAAAGATGAGCCTCTTGAGGGGTGTCGTGATGCTGGCCAGGCGAGCGGACGCGATATAGCCTCAATGTCAAATTGTCGATCGTCAACCCCTACGGTCGCATCTAGCCGACCTCTGGCTGTGATGGAGACCCCAACAGCGGTTCGGGTCCGCCAACTAGACTTGGAACCTGTTACAATCATGAGCAGTGTAGATGGATATTCCAAGAAAGATCCGCCAGTCCAACCTGACGCAACTGATGCCTTGGCGATAGAGCAAGTTACAATACAGGCCGAAACTGTAGAACATGGCACTTGGGCCAATATGCAGCCACAGGTCACCAGTTTCTCAGAAGCTACTGATCCACAGCCTTCTAGCACGGCTGATGAAGACTCTTCTCATTCTTCACCAACCCCAAAACCAGAAGGCTCGGAAACCATCCAAGACACCAATCAAGATAGCATGAAGAGTACGATCCGGGTAGAGATACCGACAAGGAGAGAGACTCCAATAGAAGCGAAATCGTCCAATAAGAAGGGTAAGTTCAAATCAACACGAGACTCCGTCGAACCAACTTCATCGAGCAGGAGCACGAGATCAAATCCTCGAGAAGGGTCCAGCTCATTAAGTTCCACTCGGTCGGACATTAGAGTCATGTTCGCAAGCTCTACCTCCATTGATAAATCACCTCAGTTCATGAAGTTTTTGCAGAAGCAAGGGGTCAAGACTGTGAAATCCATGGCAGAGTGCACAATCCTCTGTGTCGGCAAAGGGGCAGGACTAAAAAAGACGAGTAATCTTATTCTAGCGGCTGCTTCGGGAAAATCTATCATAACGGATGAGTGGATTAGCCGAAGCGCCGCCAAGGGTGAGCTCTTGGACTTTCATGCCTTTTTTGCAAAGGATCCAAAAAGGGAGGCAGAATGGGGGACAACGCTAAGCGAGGCTATTGCACGCGGGAGACAGGGAGTCAAACCTCTCCTCGGTTACACAGTTTACTTCACCCCCTCAGCCAAGCAACAGCTGGGGAAGAAAGGTTTTTCGGACATGAAAGAGATTGCTGTGCATGCCGGTGCAGACTGTATCAAGGCCAATGTACCCCGAAAAAGCTCTGAGTCGCCCATGTCAATGGTAATCGCCGCTAACGATGATAACGAGCTACCAATTCTGGAGGAGAGGTTCTGGAAGGCCTACAGCAAAGAAATTATCACTCTTAGTGTCCTAAGAGGTTGCCTTGATCTTGAAAGTGCGGAATTTCTAGTAAGCATTAAAGCGGTAAATCAAAATGGCAAAGGCAGGAAGCGGAAAAGGCAATGAGCAGGTATAAAGCGGTGCCTATGATCAAAGAGATGTGCATTGCAGGCTGGCGTTTGCTATTGGTCGATACCCCAAGGGGCTTGTTGCCCATGCTAGTTTCTGAGAAAGGATCGCACTTGTTAGCTTTGTAGTCATTCATACATCGCTATTTGAGTGAAGCTTATATCACTATATACTTCCATTTCGCTTTCCCGTCAGTCTTGAATGACGCATGTTGCCATGCTTCATCTTATTCCTTTGTGTGACTACTATTTTCCATTTTCGTTGCCTCATCCTAGCCTACAAATACCCAACACTACCCTCTATCTTTCTGATCCCATTACTACATACTACTCCTTTTGTATAGCACATGGCCTGGAACAAGCTTTCGGTCCGATATTTGTATTGATATATGATAATATGGCAGGAAGAGCGAGTGCTCCCGGAGGCCCAAATCGGGGGTTTCAGGAAGCCTTCTTTATCGGCGAGTCACAGGTTTCTATGACGGACGACGGGCCACTTTCTATACCCTTCATGGGTCCTATTGGAACTCGTACTTCGAGCGTCGGGCTTGGAATGGCCATGATAATGGGCCTCCACCGTGATGCCATTATATACGAAAAGGTTCGCAAAGTCTATACCCTTGACACCATGATCACTATTGGTAACACCGCGGTTCTCAGCACTTTCTGGAAGTGTTGGATTTCTGTGGGACATGAATTAATACTAACACCTTGTCTGGGAAAGGTATTTTATCCGCTGAAAAGCCTTGACTCATCTATCGTTTGATTTGTTTAACCAGTGTTACAGAACAGAATCCAACTAGGAATACCACTTCTTTTGCACATCATCCTTGAGCGTTCGATCAAAAGCAATTTCAGATATTCCAAAACCCTGCTTCGAGCATTTGGCCAATGGCCGATATCTATGACGAACAAGAGGCGGTGAGTCAAGATGAGATATGTTTATTTTCTGGTTTCTGGTCTCTGGTCTCTGTTTTCTGGTCTCTGGTTTCGCAGTTTCGCAGTTTCGCAGTTTACTAATAGATTACTCTGTAGTCCTCAAGTACAAGTGCAACAGACCACCCACAAAACACGTCTGGTTCGTTGACGACCGATGGACAAGTTTTCCTAGAAGTTTTCACTGGAGATGATAATATCATCAATGGTATACCGTCGACAGTGGAATACCATAGCGTATTCAGTGGAGATGGAGAGTTTCTGTCGAGTATAACCAAGATTGTCGAAAGAAGCTATTCAAGTGAGCATTTCTTCTTACGGTATTGCACTATGAGGCTTATGATCTGAAATACAGATTTTTGGTTCGGGAACATTAGCTTTTGGGAGATTACTGGCTTGATCTTCCTCTACATTCTATGGAAATGGTTTGCACAGTTGTTTTCCATATGGATAGAGCCACCGCTTGGCAGATTCCTTGACTATAATTGTCAGCTCTGTGATGCATTGGCCAAGAGCATCAACCACGATCGAGGCGAATGGGGTGTCATAATTCGGGAGCCACTCCAAGCTCAGTACCGTCCGACACTAGTGGGCCTTCCCGCCGAGATTATGGACATCATTGTGGCCTCCTGCGAACCAGTACCTCTAAATAGTATGCGAAGGTTTGGCGTGGATTACTTGATCGACGATCGTCTTCATCGGGATGGTACCTGCAGAATCGTCGATGGACCCAGGATGCTGGGGTTGGCGCAGACAAACCGCCAACTTCGGTATTTCTGGATGATGCACATGTTGAAGGACAGAACTCTCGTTCTGCGCCACGAAGACATTAAGAAAACTGTGGATTTCCTCGCTGGAATGTACCCTTCAGCTCGCAACGGAATTCGGGGTCTTCAGATCGAATGGCAAAGAACGAAAGCTGTGGATTACAAATCGTTCCGACGACTGTGTGGAATCTTCAACAGCATGCCAAGGTTGTCAATCCTCCATCTCACCATACCTGTCAATGGAGACAACGCCTTAAGAGCTATACTCGATCCGGGTCTCTGGAACGCACTTGTCTGGCATGCAGAAAAGATTGCGTGGGATACCAAAAAGGCTTCCGAGGTTCTCAGGGGCTTTGGCTGGAGCACCAATAAGCGAGCAGGCTGGGTCCGGGATCTACTCACTGTACGGGGTAGCAGAAACCCAGAAGAGGATGGCATCCAGGATTTCAAGCTCGACACTTATCCTCCAGCTGCGGGATTCGGCCTGAATATGTGGCTTGAGAGCAAGATGACTTTAGAATGGGCGTATAAGGTCGCCGAGGTCGAGAGAATCAACCGACAGAGAGGTTGGATTAATTGGTTCTCGAAATGAGGGGAACCGACTACCGACTATAATAACAGCTGTAGCCGACTATATAACGGAGGAAACGACATAGATATCGCGTATCACTATATCCATTACAAATACCCATTCGCTCAGAAACAGTTCAAGCAAAGTACATCTTCTAAGACTCGGACCGACTAAATATATCTCTTATCTCCAAGATCGACGAAGCTATCGAATATTATATACTCTAAGATTACGCATTGAGAATGGGCTATAATCCCTACGATGCTACGCCCAGCCGGTCGCAGTGTGGAACTGGTGTCTTTGACTTACGAGAACGTGTTAGAACACAACAGGTTGTGATGTGGGAACCACTGTTGCTGCCTCGAAGAACGTGTTGGAACACATCCGGAGTCAGCGAGGTGAAGACCTCCCATCACCAGAAGTGGTGTTGGTCCAGGTTCCAGGACTTGAAGTATAAGAAGATGGTTTACTCTTACTTTTATCAAGTAAATCCTTCAAGTCTTTCTACACAATACGCCGCACTCAATCGCCGATCAAGCATACGAAAGTCGGAAGATAACTCAATCGTACATCAAGCATACTTCCAGTCAAGTAAGTGAGAGAGCCATCTCTACCAAACTTAGAGACTAACCTAGAACGCAGTCATCCGCAGAGATGCAAGCTCAGGCTACTGAGAGTGTTTTTGGATCGCCCTCAGACTTGGAGAATGTCAACCGAGGTGCAACAGCGAATAGTACGAGGGTTAATACCAATGATGTGAAATGTGGTAAGTGCTATCAATACTCAAGATTCTGAATACCTTGCTCATAGTTCATCTCCAGCGGAGGACGAAACTCAAGAAAAGGAGTTGACTGCTTTGGGTGTGAACATGGCAGACCCTCCACGAGCCATTGGAACACGGCCCAATGGAAACCCAACACTTCTGGGCGTTCCAATGGAGGTTCTCGACATGGTCCTGGCCCATGATCTAATACCTGTCCCGAATGGAACGGAACCAGGTGTCAAGTTCACCTTCAAGGATGGAGTCGGTCGTGGTGGGAGACCACGTCGCTCAAGCCCAACCATGCCTGCCTCTGGACTGGTCAGCCGTCGGTTGAGGTACGCTGTGCAACGCCAGATGTACAAGAATGCAACGATAAGCCTCTTGCATGACGACGTGAAGAAGACGGTAGCTTTCCTGGCGGCACTTTATCCCGCAAGTCGTAACGGGATCAAGGGCCTTCATATCGAATACCAGCGGGAGCAGCCTGTTGATTACGAAGCGTTTAGTCGACTGTGTCGAATAATCAAGAGCATGAAGTCTCTGGATGTCCTACACCTTTCGATTCCAATAAATCCGGCCCTTCTCTATGCGGTCGACCCAGCGCCAGGTCTGATTAACAGATTAATATGGCATAAAGATAACTTCATGAGACGCGTAACACATGAAAACAAAGTCCTCAGGGGATACGCGTGGAAAAACTCCAGACCAGCGAGCTGGGTACAGGACCTGCTCACTATTGATGGAAACGTGGAGGTCGGAAGTCTTACGGAATTCCGCCTTACTACTTCACCGCGGCATCAAGGGTCAAGACTCAAAGGCTATTTAGAGAACTACATGTGTGAAGAGAAAGAGGTGCGCATGGCCAGGATTCGGCAGTTGCAGGCGGAAAGCCATTGGTCGACTTGGCTGACGCTTCCGGGACTGTTGACTGCAATTCAGGAGTGGAGGATCTAGGGTTTGGTCACAAACATTTTAAAACACAGAAGAAGGGCGAACAAGTTATACCAATATACTATAAATGGACACCATGAAGCTTGAACATCGATACTGAATGCATAACTTGAACCAGCTGGTAAATCTTTACACAGGAGACCTGGTGATATATATCTGTGTGGTAAATGAAAGACACTTGTTTCTCTTCTCTGCGCATGAAAACCTGCAGCTTACCGATAATTGATCAATTAATGCTAGATTCTCAAATCACACAACAATTACTTCACATTTCAATTATTACCCCACATCCTGGGTTAACCAGAAGGTCATCTATATCTATTGCTTCTGTTCTTGTCCACCTTGGCAATGCATATCATATGACGTTCAAGAATCAAGCGAAGGAGGATGAAGACATAAGAAAATTACGTCTCGTCGAAGACAGAGAGGACCTGTTCATTAAAAAAAATCCGAATAATGTAACGTCTTCTATCGATAGTTGTTGGCTGATTCCCAAAAGCTACGGAGCATCATAATATTTGGACGGTGTAGCGAACAGTGCGTAAGTACACGTTCTGGGGGAACAAATCATAAAAGGACAATATATCATTATGTCGGCCATCGCTCGAAATTAGGTTTGAGCAAAATCTGGGCTATTTGGAATTGCATCTGACCATGGATTTGAGGAAGCAGAATTCAACACAAATAAAGCTGCCCCGGTCTTAGCTGAGATATAGAAGGGAGAAGTGGGTGCGCAGCACAACATATCATTAGGCCAATTTCCCAACTCTGAGCATTTTTCAACCCTGAACGGATTTTGGAGATCGCCAAGCCTTAAAGATTAAGACATGGAGGTAAAAGACCAAATTGGTTATCTGGATAGGTATGTTCGATGAGGGTATTTGAATGTGCACTTCGTGATTGTAACAGAAGTCGAAATTTCTCCTCAACCTCTTGGTTGGGAACGAAGGGGTGAGATCGGGTGTTCCATGGCTTTTCAAAGCGCCGGAGGACTGGACAAGCCGACTAAAAGCCATTGGATGATCAGATATGTGTCACCCAGAGACGCAAAGAGTTCCGATCCGAATCACAGGCTTCTACACGATTGAGGTCGGCAGCCCAAGCAACGGATGTAATCATGGCATTAGCAAAATCAACCAAAGACCCTAAGGCCGATGATGACGACGGAGAGCTCTTTGGCGAAGCCGAAGAACCACAGCTATCAAAGCAGGAGATCCACCACGCACAACTAAACCAACCTCAGAACCGAGGAGACACATCTCAAGCTCGATACCCCTTGAACCCGTGATTAGGAGGCAACAGACCTTACACTATATTTACGCTCGGCTATGATCATCAGGAGGACATAACTCATGTGTCACGCAGCAGATAGCGTAGAAAAATATTTAATCAATCGACTGAGCGATTTATTGTTAATCGATCGACTGAGCGAATTGCTGATAATCAATCGACTGAGAGATTTGCTATTAATATCGAATCTTTAACATCTTCTTTCACTACAACAGACACAAGTGCTAGCATCAAGTTCAAGAAAGATTGATTAGAACTTAAAGATCTAGTGTACGAGTTTGTAGAGTTTCTTGATCGTAATTCACTTTACTCAGAGATGACTATCAAGAAAGAGAGATGAGAAGCTACTATCATCATTGAATATGAGCGCATAAATCAAGAGAGAAGAGATATAGTCGAAGCTAGAAAGATTGTAGCAAGCAGATGAAAGCAGAAACTTCTGAATCTTTGAACATCAGAAGAAGACTTTTCACTGTATTCAATCAAAAGAGAAGTCATGAACCAGAACAAGATGCATGCTGTGATCGCAAGAATCGAAAACGAACACTTAGCAAAAGCAATGATGAAGCAGTGGCACTTTCATCTTCAAAAACTCGAGCAAAGATTGAGATTGATGATGAAACAGCTAGCAGATGAGATACTTTTTGAACGAGTCAACATCATGTACGAGTATCGAAGGAGAACATGACCGACAGGGTAGGACTTGGAGAATAGATGGTTTGAAAATAACATGAGCAGACAAGAAAAGACGATTGAAGCAGTAGCTTTTTAGTGACTTCAAAAGCTGAAGCTTCACAATTCAGAACTTACCCGGAATGTTTGGCTGGTTTAGAGCTTTCCTATACGGACTCGACTCCAGAGATGACGCACCCTAAAATCGGAAAACCGATTCTTACCTGGTACTCTTAGTTTCAATAGAAACGCAGTGCATTGGCCAATGAACGGACACTCAAATACTGCTTCTTCCCATGAATAACCTGGATAATCGAGACATAGAAAAACCACATGGAGGGGCCAAACAGCAAAGCTCTTGAGCTAATTCGTGCTCAAGTCAAGCCATTAACTACAGCTCATAATAGAAACTCCTAGAACTGCTCCCCTCACTCGCTGGAATTAGTCCAAGAATTACAGCAATGAATTCGGCATTTCTCTCGCGTGGAAGGACCTACGTGGATGGCGATAGATACTTTTACTGCCTCTCACATCCGAATAGCTAGTCACTAGATCCTTGTCAACGAGCAAATGCTACAGAACGTTACTCCACACCAGACCTGGAGTAAATCGCCTAGCGAACAGAGAGGTCCAATCTCACTGCAATATATTGTAACGTCTGTAATCTTCCGGGAATCACCTAAGGGCCGTGTACAAAGCACAGCTCAACTCCCGATCGGACCGTGTGATGAGTTTCTAGTTGTTTCCTTATGATTAAAGCATGGTTGATGCGCTGGAAAATGAAATATATCCTAAGGGGGAATCGTGATCCTTCGGTTATTTAACCTTTACCTATTCCATATACTTCATGGCTATCATGGAACTAGTGGAACCAATGACAAAGGCCTCGAGGAGAAAAATGCAGAGGATATACAATGCAGATAGGCTTACGACTGTTCTAGCAAAATAGCAGAAAACTCATTGTCCCGGCTCTCAAGGGCATCAATAGAGGATTTGCCAAACCCGTCTTGAAAACTGCTATGTACCTCATAATCATCAAGACCTCAAATCCTGCCCATACCAGTCGCATTGACTGCGGCGAGTACCCTAGCCACCTGATTCTGATAAGATGCATAGCGTTATATCGAAGAAGATGAACAATTTCCGGGAGAAGGAGTCGACGGGACAACCACAGGGTCGGAAATCTCAGCGTCGAACTTATCACGTTAGATTGCTCGAAAACCAAAGTAAAGTCCAAGACGTTGGGAGCGTTCAAAACCGACGTAATGGATCAGACCAATCGAGAGTCCAGCCTATCATGACGGCTGCTACACCTATGCCGGCGCCATTGCCGCGGGCAAATTGGCGGCGCGCCAGCCACGTCATCTGTCACTCATATCAGCGTACAATTTCATCATGGTATATGACTACATTTAATCAAAGCCAACAAACTTGCCCCTTGATGGCTGTCATATCGTTCTAGGTCTTGCCAAAACCGACTTCAACAAGCTCACCATAACAGAGATGATAAGTCTGAACATCCTGAACGCAAACTCAAGTCAACGAGACGGTAAAAAAGCGCTTGAGACTCATATCTCCCCCTCTCTCATCTCTGTTATCGGTACGTACGCTGCTGTGATATAATGTTAATATAACCATCGTATCCCTTTATCTGATCACCAAAGGCGCCCCAATCCTATACTGCTCTGTCGATGTCTATTGTTTCTCGATATTCCTCTTATATGTGCAGACCACTGCTAGTGCGTAATGAGCCATATTGTTCGGTATGAATGTCTCACAGTCAAGATCAGTTGGTGCACCTACAAGCAAAGGATTTCTCTTTGTAAGGCCTGCCACCAGGGCAGGATGAAGAAGAAGGGTCGCCTGCCAACGAGTGCGATTCATGCGCTCAAATAGACATTATATATGCACCTTGCGGTGGGAGAAATCAAGAATCATCCGCTCAGAACGTTGTACCTTCTGTGGAGTGGGTACAAGATCCGATCAGTATTCCCTAACTCAGAGCGATGTTAACGGTTTTCAGCAACATCTGCACGAATGCGAAACCTGTGGTAGAACGGTAACATCGTTGTTCACGTGCATTCCTGCAGGGTATCTCATCGCTGGGATATATCTTATCATCTTTCCGCTCGAACCCCCGAAGCGGCAAGTCACTTAAACAGGAACCCTAGGCTGAAATGTCGTTGCTCACTACATGTCGACTTGCAAAAAATGAGCAACGTTGAGATACGAAGTAATGAATGTCTCGTACGCAACGCCTTAATTCGACCACCATCAGGTTAGAGCGCTTTCAAATTTACAAAGGTAAATGCTTGGAGAGACTTTGATCTTCTATTTCCAAAACCTCCTCTATAATCCTGTATGATCTGAAATACGACGACGAAGCCAATCCCATTACATCCGAATCTATCTCTTGCAGTCAGCAAGCAATAAGACCAATAGATGAATCCTGACACACCTGACGGATTTGACCCCTTGGAATCAATTCTATCATGGGTAAGAATATCGCAGTTATTATGCCTTGGCTTTCGTTGCACTAAGAAGAGATGTTCAAGGATTAGCGTCTTACGTGACTGAGCCATGATAAGAAAAAGGCCTCTCACACAATGGAACAAGATATTCCCAAGCAATGAAGACGCAGACCCATACTAGAGGTCGCGCGACCCCGCTCGGAGGTCACGCGACCCTGCCGATCATCCGAAGCTAAGACCCACGCTAACGCCCGAGCTCATGCACTGTATTCAGGGTTTTAATTGCTGGCGCGCCACCAAATTTTAGCTGCATTAGGCTTATGTCTAACCGAATGTGATATAGCTTATACGCATAATATCTACAGTCTAAAATTTGGTTTGCTTCCCCTCTGCAGCAATAACGGCCTCGCATCGGTCATGCATCGAATCAATAAGCTCCTCCAATTGCTCGGATGTGACTGCATCCCAGGCTTCCCTCACTGCTTTTCTTAGAGTATTGTAGGAGAGCTTGTCCTGATCGCCATAATGCTCTTGTATTCAGTCCTTCATTATGTTCCATACGGCTTCGATGGGATTCAAATCGGGTGAGTATGGAGGTCAGTCTATAACGCGTATACCTCTTTCTTCTAGCTCTTCTCGAGTGTATTTTGCTGCATGGCCGGGAGCATTATCCTGCATGAAGGAGAGACCCTGTTTCATTCTCATCCAGCCGTGTATAACAGGTACAATATGCTCACAATAGGACTCCTTGTTGATTTTACCCCATTCTTTCTCCCAGAATACACAGGGCCCTTTCGTTGATCCCGAAAAACATCCCCAAAACATCCATCCACCCTTCCCCGGAAGACGAGGCACAATACAGGTGGGATCGTACTCTTCGTGAGGTCGTCTAATGACCCATATTCTGCGATGACGGCTGCCGTTGACCCACGTTTCATCACTCCACAGTATAGTTTGCCACTGTTCCTTGGTCCAGTTTAGATGTTCGTATGCCCAGGCTAATCGAAGAAGTCTGTTTTTTTCAGAAATGGGAGGCTTTCTTCGAGCCACTCTTCTGGAGAAGCCTTCTTTTTGCAGGGCCCAACGGATAGCATCTTCAGAAACATCCCATCCAAGCTTCCAAGGAATTTGACAGTACGGAAGCTGCCGATTCTCCTGCGAAGCACATACAAAATCAATCAAAATTTGTAGAGATTCGGCGTCTATAGTCGATTTACGTCCGCATTGACGTTTCTGCGGAGTAGGTCGATGAGTACTGGCATATTGGACTTGACGGATCGTTATTTTCAGATGTTCAGCTATTTTGGAGTATTTCCATCCAATATCCCTTAGTGTTTGAACCTGAAGTCGTAAATCACGGGGTAAATCCGACTGTTTAGTGGGTGTAATAGGGGGCTTCATAGAAGGCTCTGTAGAAGGTTTCGAAAGCTCCATATTGATAGGTAGATATGTAGATAGATCGATGAGTAGGTAGGAAGCTGAATAGGGAGCTGAATAGAGCTGAATTTGGAGGTCGGTAATTGGTGTGGCTGGAAATTGGTCAGATATTTTGAATATACTCGATAAGAGCTAGTAGGGGTGTTCTTAGCGTGCGTTAACAATTAAAACCCCAGATACCGTAGTACATAGATTTCAGGGTCGCACAAACCTTTACTCTTACAACCAATAACTCATCAATAGATAATCAATCATTCAACCTAATAAGTTGAATAGAAGACTAGTCGTTGACGAAATGCCTTCAATAAAAGATACAGAGGCTTACAAGGTATACGAAGCCTTGACCACAAGGCCGGAGTGGCACCCGGCGTGGGTGAAAAATCAAGTGAGTAAAAATCTCATTTGTGACAAGGATTAATCCTTGATTAATCCTCGATTAATCCGGACTGTCATTGTATTTCTGAATGAATTGATGGAAAGAAAAATCGATTGGTCATTCACTGATATTTCATTGATCATTGATTAATCATGGTGGTTTAAGAAAGAGTTGGTAAAAATACAGAGGATTAGTCAATGATTAATAGGATACTGATTGCTGATTGATATCGGATTAATAGGAGGGGAAAATTGTCATCATGCCTGGGGAGGTATTTTGTAGATATGAAGATGAAGAAAGCATATGTGATGATAAGATAAGTAATCTATCAATCTTGAATTAATAGATTATTGATAATTCATAAATTCACAGCGAAAGCATACATCTGCAAACAATCTGCGATCATAGTAAATGATCATGAAGAAAATGTAATCGTCGCAATGATGATAGATGAAATCAAGCAATCGAACTTTGATACTTACGTTCGTGAGTAATATTCGATCAAGACTTGATTGCTCACAATCAACCGAAACTTATGTTCGCTTCGCTATGCTAGAAAGAGTGTAGTAGTAGCAAGAAAGAATTCATCTCTGTTTACGTATTTTGGGTTTTAATCTCATAGGACGTTAGCGATTACAAGTCACTCTGTAGAAAGTCGTTTCACGTCCGATCGTGCACGAAAATGCGCATCCATTGGCAGCTCTACCAGGCGGTCCTGAACCCCGAGCTGCACAAGTCTAGCACCAAGAAAGGTCTGGCACTAGCAGCGATGGAAAGTGCACGAAGAATAGAAACACTCGGATTCTGGAGCGAGCCGATACCACGAGATAACCAAGGTTCTGCCCTGAGACGCCCCATACTGAGAAGAAGTCTGCATGGGGGTATTTATCATTGGGCCATCTGCCAAGCTGAAGTGGCTGGCAGGCTTGACCCACCAGATCTGTACGGAAAAGGGCAAGTAGCTCCTGATGTTCTGTGACCGACCTCTCATCCTGTGGAATGTGAAGTTCTTTCTGGAAAACTTAGAATCTTGAGTGATTGATATCCGCTTCGTCCATAAGCTGGGGGAGGGCGAGGCGGCGGTTGACAAGTTCAGTGATAAGGGAAGCGACGTCGAAATACTGACAACCTCGGCGTCGGTGAACCTCCAGAACGACTGTAACCACGTCATCTTCATGAGTGTATCCGGTAATGCGAGCATCTGCCTTCAGGCCATTGGGTGCGTGTTTCGGCTGAGGCAGTGGGAGAAGTAACAAATTTCCCTCCCCACCGTGCTTGACACCTATGATGGGTCAGCGAAGCGAGGACGGCGGACAAGATGATCGCTCACGTCGCGGGGCAGGGGATGATAGATGCGACCCAAGAGGGGGTGGACGCGGTGACACTCAATCTGTCCGTACTTTAGGCTTGTCTCTAAACGTATTTTTCAAGGCTTTTGGTGGCCATGAGGGGAGTCGTCGTCATTTAAGAGAAATCAAGAAACTTCGTACCAGTACCGAAGTTGATCGTTAGCACCCGTTTCTGAGCTTCTTACTAACTCTTCCTCTCCTTCTTCCTATTGGAATGTCGGTTAGGTCATCGACGTCTTTTCGTTTGTAGTACTTGCTCAGCTATACTCCATGGTTATGCATCTACGAGTCAATGTGCTTCTTCAGCAATCTACTCGTTTTATTAATCCTTTCATTCGCCCATTTACTTAACAACTGTCGCATCAACCAATACTCGGCGGAATCAGAACTATCGTTATTGAACTTTCATGAAATAGTTCAGCTCTGTTTTATTGCTGTTGTAAACGAAAGCGAATAAATTACTATTGTAAGCGAAAGTCTCATTGTCTCGCACTGGACACCTTGTATTGAGCCATATAATGGCAGTGCAGCGTGACGAGAGAGACGATGCGAAGGGTGAGGACGAGAATGAAAAGGACTGCGAGTGTGATAAAGAATATATAATGATACATGGTCTGATTGCTGATGCTTACTACTAATTACTATCTCATCTTACAGGTCTGTTTTTATGTTTTTGTACTCGCAGTAGCTTCACCATTGAGCCTTTCATGCTGATCAAGAATTTCAATTTGGAAAAGCCGAATTTGACACAAAACTCTTCTCTGTCGAGAAAAGACAGTATCAGCGATCAGATATGCAATGGCAAGAAACCAATCCTACGTAAAAAAACACATTAACACGAAAAGAATGCCTCCAGGAAACAACAGGCCAGAGCGGTAACAGCCTGTCATCTTGGCCAGCTACCATGGCGGATCCATTTGACAACCAAACAGTACCATGTATTGGCGACCTCATGGCCGCAAGTCTACCCTGAATATAAAATAGTTCAAAGCAGCAACCGGAATCCCCCCAGCACTTCAACATTGCATAAACAGTGGACCTGCCTTTTCACAAAGGCAGGCAGAGACTTTGGGGTACTCAAGGTCTTGGTCCACGATTGGTGTAAGTCAAGCCATCATACAGCGAGAGGGGTCGGCCACGATGAGCGCTAGAAAGCCAGCCAGAATTTCATCCCTCTTAACCTCACTCAGTTTCCAGCAATCATTCCACAAAATGCCAAATTTCCGTTCATCATGTCCGGGACTCGTTGCACAGAGGAAGAAGACGACGAGCTTCGAAGAGCTGTCGAGCTGTACCAGCAGCAGCACTCAACAACAAGACGACGGGCTGGGAAGCGATTTAACAATGATCCTTCCTTTCCATCTTAGCTAGATGAAAAAAGCTCAGGTGCACTTATCGGACGAGGTGCCAGACCGAAGAAAGTGATCCTCCTGTGGGTTGGGAGGCATTTCTTTGATAATTATTGCTGGCGTTAACCAAATGTCCGGAATGGAATGCAAGGAACGACTTGGTCAGGGCAAAAGCTATTGTGGAGATTATCTCACAACTCCAGAGGAACGATTGACCGAAAAGCAAGTTCGTTTCAAGAAAGATAGGAATACAGCAACTATTTAGATCCAGCCAGCTATCCTGTGCGAAAAAGAAGTCGGATGCTTGATAACGTACATTGCGGCCAATGGACTTCCACAACAACTCAAGTAAGAACGAACTAACTGTAGCTACGGGAGCGTTGGCAAATACTCGTTCCGAATGAGACACACACCCCCTTCTGCAAACAGCAACACCAACGAGGTCTTTTGAAACTCCATCATATCGCCTCAACTTATCAACAAACCCCATCCTCATTCCACCGAAATCTCAAAATGCACAGCAACAAACGGAGCAAAGAATTATCCACAAAGCCACATAATACTCCAAAGCTACGATCTGTCCACCTAGTAGACGGGTTGCTATTTGCGCCAAATCCTCTTCCTGGATGTTTGCAAACAGCCAAAGAATAACATTCAATAGCGCCTTCAACAACAAGAGGGGTAAAGTTCCGCGGAGGGGCGGAGCGCGAGAGAGTTCAACCATCAATGAAAGAGTCGTCTTCGCATACTCCCACAGCATCACGCCATTGTTGGAAACCACCACCACCACCACCACCACCACCACCACCTCTAGGGCCTCGAAAGGGCAAATAGCCGAAACGGAGGACCCCTTTCGAAAAGATCACTGCTGGTATCACAATCTCAGAACAAGGGAAAGGTGGATATGATACGCGGTGAGTTGCACAAGCAGGATTCCTAGTTCGTTGAAAATCGCGCATATATTCACCTCGGATGCAAATTGGATTGGTTCGTGAATCGAACGGAGGGGTTTGGAGGAAGGAAGTCTTGGGACGTTTGTTTGGAACGATAGGAGGGCAGGCGAGGGCGCATTGTCAGTGCCGTGGGGCGGATTAATGTTGGAGTTGGAAATAGGGCTGGGAGCTTTAGGTCGGTTTGCGTGGGTTGGAGGGGGGTTGGAAGGGATGTGAGATGTACATGCCTAAAGGTCATCAGGGGTATAAATATTCATAGCTATAGTGGTACTTCTGATCTGTGCTCAGCTTTGATTGTGAACACCCCCCCCCCCCCCCCCCCAAGTAGTAGTCCAGTTTCGTCAAGCACATCACTTCTGCACCACCTCGGCCAACGTCCCCTTTTCGAGATCAAAAACGTAGCCGAGCATTGTGACATCGTTCTTGAAATACGGCGATGCTTTGAGGATGGCCATGTCCTCCTGGACGGTATCGGTGAGGCTGGGTAGTAAGCGAAGCGTTAGCAGGCTTTTGCTGGAGCAATTCCGGAGAAAAGGTTGATCAAGGGGGGGGGACGATATGTAAAAGACGGACTTTTTGATCTCCCCAAACTTCATGCCGTCGATCTCCTGCGCGTGCTCTGGAGCAATGTCTTTCAGGCCTTTGCGGATACCCTCGTCGGTTGCGCGGGTCAGGCCACAGTCTACGGGTTGTTGTTGTTGTTGTTGTTAACTGCATCGTTCTTAATGCGGCTCTACCATCCCGGAATAGCAGAGGAGGTGGGATAGAGATAGAGAGCTTTACCTGTGTGGTGAATGACGATAATGGTCCCCAGGCCAATAACAGCATCCAATACAAGTAGAGAACGCATAGCGTCCATAGCTCTACCGCCAGCGTTACGGACAACAGGGACCTCTTCAAACCGTCATGGACTCATCAAAGTATTCGCAGGAGGGATGTGTGATGAGTTGATTACGAACCGCCTTTGGTCAATTGGAAGAAGTCTTCGGGCCGTAGGCGCGCGTCGACACAGCAAACTGCGGGTTTGTCAGTAACGCTGCCTCTGTTCTTGTGGATGAAAGGCTCGTACGGATGGCAATTCCAGGATAAGGAGGAGGTCCTGAAGCTTGTAGCTGCGCCAGTAAAAAGGGAGCCTTGTATGTTTTCGAGTATTCCCTAGTCTATGGTCAGTGATGGCATTAGTTGACAATGGGCGGATGATACTTGTTGCGGGCTAAGAGTTCTTCAATCTTCTTATCTGCCATGTCTGTAGATGCAACTATAGGGAAGCTGGAGAGAATTGTAAATATGTTAACAAATGACAATATCAATCTAAGCAGGACCTTTGAGATGATACACAAGGCAACGATAATTTTGGCGGATTATATAGACATATAGACGCTGAATACCACCTTGATTACAGATACTTTATTAAGATCGACATAGGATATTTTCAACGGCTGCATGGCGGCGGGGGTGTTAGATTAGTAACCTAGCATTTTTGAATGAATAATCCTTCTGCTGAGTGGCCTGAAGGAGTCGTGGGGCTACCTTAGCCAGTAACAGTTGAAAGACGCAGGAACAAAAGACATGTTCTTTTTAATCAACTGAATGAATGATTTGACTAGCTTTGAGAAGTTCTTAATGAAACAACAATAGAAGTTAACAAATTTCACGAAGCTCTGAATTTCTTTTAGATTGATTAAAGTGATTCAGCTGACTATGACTGTCACTTTACTAAAGTTCATATGAAGATCTAGTTCTGATACGATGACTTCTAGAAAGACAGTCTCTTCTACATTGAATTCATACTTTCAAATATTCATCTGCAGTTCAGCTTCGCGTAGTCAATTCAATACTAGTTTGACGTGATCTTTATGTTTCTTTCTCATTTTGCTATAAATGAGAATGTCATCTAGATAGACTTGACAAAAGTCGTTCAGAAAGATTCATAGAATGTCATTCATATATTGCTGAAAGAAGATCGATTCATTAGTCAGTTCAAATGATAGCATCTTGTATTTATATGCTTCTAAAGCAGTGATAAATGTGATGTAATTCTCATTATCGAGATGCATTTGAAGTTTGTTGAATGCTGATATAATGTTCAATCTAGTCAGATGCTTGCAATCAACTATTTTATCAATGATCTCGTCTATCAACGATAGAGAATATCTATTTCTTTTGAAAATAACATTTAACTTTTAATAGTTCATGCAGAATCGAAGATCTTTATTTGCTTTGAGAGCGAATAGAACGAGAAAGAAATAGAGAGTCTGACTAGAAGTGATAAATCTCTTCGACAGATTCTCATTTAAGTACTTCTTTACTTTCAGAAGTTTGATAGAAAACATTCAATAGACTCGACAGCGAGAAAGCGTTGAATCATTGATGAGCTTGATTTTATGATCATAGAAGCGATGAGAAGATAGTTTATTCAATTGAGCTCGATCAAAAACATTTAGAAACTCATGATATTTCGATGACGACTTCGCTTTAATATCTTTCAAATTCTGAGTTGTTTCATTGATTGAAGAGACGTTTAAAGCGTTCAAATCGCATTAAGTATTGTACGCGATTTTTCTATTGATGTTTGTTATGAATAAAGCAAAGACTTCGATCTTGTTCTTCTTTGAACAATTCAACAGTGTTTTAAATGAAGCTGTGTTTATGCTTTGAATCAAGAATGACTTTTCTCGAATAAGTCGTTTGAGCATCATAGAGATTTTAGTCTGAGTGATTGAAGAAGACGAAGTTGATCGCGATCAACTTGAGTACTTTGAATTGAGAGAGTTCAAAAAATCGAAATAAAAGTACTTAATTGATTTGAAAAAACAATGACGTTGTTTCACATATTCAATAATATTTCGTTTTTGTTCATTCAGAGCTTACTCAATATGACTTCATGATGATCGATATCAGTTATCAGCATTGATACAGTTAATTTCTTATGACTTTCGATGATGAGATTGAGTAGAATTTTATGAGTGATCATCTTCTTAGATATCTTCTCATTATAATCTCTTATTAACTTCTCTTTTGTCAGTGATATAGATTGAATTCTCAGTTTCTCGCATACTTTATTGACTAGATTAGAATGTATGATCATGTAGATGACTGAATCACTGTCTATCAGAGAACAAAGATTGAAAGATCAATTCTGAAAGATGAGATGAGTGTCAATTAGAAACAACTTTTCAAAGTAATTTTCTTTCAATAGAATTTCATCTAGTTTGCACAAAGATATAATCTTTATCTCTTCAATGATTTTTGAAGAGATGACTAGTTTTTTGAATCGAAATTCAAATTGAAATCGAAGCGATCATATTCATTGTTCACTGCATTGATTCTAGTAAATCGATTGAGACATTCTTTAAAGTTATGATCTGATTTATGACATATGAAACAGCTTTCGACTAGAATATTTGCTTCTTTGACGTTAGTTAAAATCGCGTCGCGCGACTTTAGCTGATCAGACTTCACGTGATTGACTGATTGAATGACAACAGTCGCTTTATGAAAGATAGTCTTAGAAAAATCATTGACACGTTTGATCTTGTTCTTGATCTTTCAAATGACTCGTTGATCATTATTCAAATGAATCAGATAGAAACGAATTTTCTTTAGAGAATCAGATTGAACTAGTTGATCTACTCAAATGAATCGAAGATGAGAATGAATTTTATCTTTCAAATCAGCGATCAGTTGCTTCTCGTGATAGTTTAGATAGAAAGATAAACGTTGAAACTGAGTATAGAATTCATTGAATTTCTTGAATTCTTGAATCAAGTTGTAGTATTTTCTACGAAAGTTGACTTTCTTATTCGAGTCATTGAACAACTGAGCTAGCTCTTTCAAAAGATCATCGATGATTTTATAGAGATTGACATAGTCACGTTCACGTCTAGTCTGAGTGATTTCAGCTGCATCATCGAATAATCTAGAATGTACATAACTCAATTTGAATCATTCATTAGAAAAGAGATCAACGTTGATCTTTAGTTTATTCTGAATTTTTTCGTATCAGTTCTCTCAAGTAGAGTTCTTTTCATCAGTAAATAGCAAAGAATCAGATATTTTTTGAGATCTAGAACGCTCAAAGTAGATGAAATCAGAAGAAGTGTTTTTTTTAGCTTGAAGCTTAGTCTTCAACTTTTTGATTTCGTCTTCTTGTTGTTTATTTAACTCGTAAAGTCAATTTGTTTCTTCATCAAGAGTTAGATTTTGAGTCTTTCAAATTTCGTAGAACACGAGAGATATTATCATTTCAACGAATGATTCATCATCTTCATGAATGAATGATGCAGCACTTGATGATTTCGTTCATGATTTCAATGAATCAACATCAGAGATTTGAAAGAAATGATTTTGAAATTCTTCGAAATGCTTTTCAGTAAATGAATGACTAAACATGATGAGATTTGTTTGAAAGAGAGTTGAATGAATGATGATGCTCGACGATTGAAGAAGAAAGTCATATGAGATGAGATTCAATCTTCAACAAAGAAGATGAGATTTGTTTGTTGATTGATTTGATTGATTCTCTAGCAAACAACGAAGATTCTTTATTGTTGAATTTATCAATCGATTTGATTCTTGAGCAATTCACGAAGATTCTTTATCATGATTCTCATAATCGAATGAACTTTGCATACTTAATGAGCGATAAGTAGTTTAGCAATTCAAACAGTCTTGTTATTGATTCTATTCAACTCTCTAATGTTGTTCTATCTTTTGATTATCGTCAATCATCAGATAAATGAATTTCTTTAAACTCATTCTGTTTAAACGAGTATGTTGAATGTTTAATGAGATCAGTATCATGTGATTAACAAATTCTTAATATAATATCAGAATCGTGTCTAAATAATACAATCAATGAAGATCAGAATTGATAGTGCTTGATCTTTAAAAATAGCTATAACTGAATATTAAGAATACAGAAGAAGAGTGATACAAAAGCTTTTATTTATGTAATGTTCAAAGACTGTGCTAGACTTGAAAGAAATATGTTTGTGACATGAAAAGAATGTGATGTAAATGAACAAGATGTTGATGAAAGAAAAGAATGTTGAGAAAGCAAAAAGAGATTGAGTCATATCTGAGTTAAATCTGAGTCAGATCTCGACTAGATCATTGACTAGCTCTAATCAATACACAGTGAACTTGCTAGCGTTCACTGTAAATTGATTAAAGCTTTAGTCTTGATATACTCATAACACATATCAGCATTCAACAAACTTTAAATGCATCTTGATAGTGAGAATTACATCACATTTATCACTGCTTTAGAAGCATATAAATACAAGATGATATCATTTGAACAGACTAATGAATCAATTTTCTTTCAGCAATATATGAATGACATTCTATGAGACTTTCTGAATGACTTTTGTCAAGTCTATCTAGATGACATTCTCATCTATAGCAAAATGAGAAAGAAACATAGAGATCACGTCAAACTAGTATTGAGTCAACTACGTGAAGCTGAACTGCAGATGAATATTTGAAAGTGCAAATTTGATGTAAAAGAGACTGTCTTTCTAGAAGTCATTGTATCAGAACTAAATCTTCGTATGAATTTTAGTAAAGTGACAGTCATAGTCAGCTGAATCACTTCAATCAATCTAAAAGAAATTTAGAGCTTCATGAGATTTGTTAACTTCTATCATCGTTTCATTAAGAACTTCTCGAAGCTAGTTAAATCATTTATTCAGCTGACTAGAAAGAACACGTCTTTTGTTTGAAATGAGATCTGTGTTCAAGTCTTTGACAATCTAAAGAAACAAGTCAGCTCAATCTCAGTACTTCGTCACTTTGATCTTAAATGACAAGCTATTCTGAAGATCGATGCTTCAAACCATGTAAAAGATGAAATACTATCTCAGTATAATGATGAGAAAGTTCTTCATTCAATGATCTTCTACAGCAAAAGCATGATTCTCACTGAAATCAATTATCACATCTATGACAAGAAATTACTAGTCATTATTCGATGCTTTGAACATTGACGACTCGAGCTGAAATGCATTGAACTACTCATTCAGATATTCATCAATCATCAGACTTTGAAGATTTTCATGAAAAACAAACAGTTGAGTCAATAACAAGTCAACTATCTGAACATTTTATTGAAGTTCAACTTTCAAATCATCTTTAAATCAGGCAAAATGAACATTAAAATCAATGCTTTAATCAGAATGTCTTTAGCAAACGTCTCTGAATCAGCTCAGCTGTGAGTAGCTTGAGAAATGCGCAGTCACACTAAAGAATATGCGCGTAGGTAATACGATCAAATTTGATAGTAGCTTAGTAATATTTATTTGTATAGAAAGTTAATACTAAACTACAAAATACAGAAGTGAATTCTTCTCTATATACTCAGAAGACTAAGCTCAAGCATCGTCGATGAGACAAGCGAGATTACATGCAACTCATGTGAGATTTCTCGAAGATTGTATGTGACTTGAACTTTTATCATTGATGAAATGTCGAAGATTGTAATGAGCTTAAATTCTTGATAGACTCAGAAACTCTGAGAATTGACGATAGAAGTTCTCATAGACTCAGATTCTCATTTGAGAAATTGATTCTTGTATCTGTTCTCTATTCTTTGAAGAGCTCTGACTTTCATAGATCTGAGTTCTGACAATTATTCTTTCTTTTAATAACAACGTTCTCGTTGTTGAATTGTGAACGATCGCAAGCACAAAAACAGTGATGTCATGCAACGCATGACATCAGAATTCGCTGTGTGTAATTGTGTTCTTGAGAATCTCTTTCAATAATGCGTGTGCATTGTCTTATTCTTTGAGTCGCAAGCATCAAGTTTCTAAAGAGTCAACAGTAGCATTTGTGTCTATTCTCTTGATTTTCATAAATCTAGATTCTGATGATAGCATATTCTTTAACTTCTGATTCTCATAAACGTAGACTGAGCATTCTCTGCGACTCATGTAGAATCTTTAGATGATCAGCAGTAACATTCATGTTTATTCTCTGATTCTCGTAGATCTGAATTCTGACAATTATCTTGTTGTTTCATTACACTTCAACTGTTGCTTTGCAGACGTTTTATGTAGTTATGCAGTGTGTTGTCACGATCTCGATGCTCTCTTTTGTTAACACATGCACGTCGACTAGACTTGAATTCTCATGATGACAATTGTAGCAAAAGTCAAGATTTGCTCAATTTGAAGTTTTTCTTCTATAGATAATACTTAATAGTAGAAGCAGACAATGAGCAGAAGATAGTATCAAATAATAGAAGTAAACAGTGAACAGAAAAGCGATGCTTCTGTTGTTTGTTGTGACTAGCGCGAGAATGATGATCATCAATGTTTATGTTTATTTGTTGTGAAGTAGTGAATTTTTGTTGACTCATCTCTTTTATCTTCTGCATGATTTTCAGCTTTCTTTCTTCTTCAACTTTCGTTCTTGCATTCAGTCTTCATCTCATTATTTTACTCGATCTTTTATTCATTCTGTAGAGTAGTTCTGTACGATTTCTTCAAGTATCATGATCATAATGAGTATGAATCAGCTTCTTGATTTGATGACGATGAGCTGATGATATCTTGAATGAAGATGAAGAAGTTTAAGAGAAGTGAGTGATGCAGTTCTTCGTCGTATCTCTTTCTTAGAACACGAAACGTGTTCACATCTGTTAGAGATCAGCATAGAGCGAGTCATATGAATGTCATTAAACTAATAGATAAATGCTAAGAAAGAAAAGTATCTACAGAAAAGAACTCGATTCTTATATGTGTGTTTCTCAGCTTTGTGCTAGACTCGATTGAGTTGACGTCTTACACATATGATGCAGAGTCTCAATGACATTATCTCTAGCTCGAATGCTCACTAGACTCGATTAGAATGAAATCAAGGCGAAGACTAGAAAGAATAGACGAAGACTAGACTCGTAACAACATCATATCTGCTTGCTTTCTTCGCTATTGATTCTTCATCTTGCGTCAGCGCACTTGTTGTATCTGCTGCTCGCGTTCAATTCTCTCACTCTCACGTCATCTTTGATCAGAGATCTGTCTCTCTTTCTCTCTACATGAGAAATCTCACGTCATCAACTCAGCATCACAAAACAGCTCTGAATGTGTACAGCAAAGAGATTGCAATACAACTCTTGAATAGATGTAAAAAGTGCGTGAAAAGAAATGTAAACTGCGTAAAAATAAAGTTTTCTATTGAAAAGAATTTCAAGAAATGTGCACTATGCATCATTATCGAGACAAATTGCAAGTATGAGTCGTAAGTATAATTTTCAGTAGCTTCAAGATGTGAAAATTCAATGATTATGTTAGAAGTCAGCATAGAGCGAGTCATATGAGTGTCATTTAACTAATAGATAAATGCTAAGAAAGAAAAGTATCTACAGAAAAGAACTCGATTCTTTATATGTGTGTTTCTCAGCTTTGTGCTAGACTCGAAAGAGTTGACGTCTTACACATATGATGCAAAGTCTCAATGACATCACTACTAGCTCAAATGCTCACTAGATTCGATTAGAATGAAACTCAGATCAGAGCTAGAAAGAATAGACGAAGACTAAAATCATAACAGATTAATTAATGCTTTTTAGAGCATTCAAGAGCGATTCGACGCTCATTTCTGTCAGCTTTGCTCTCTTTTCGCTCGACTTAAGCACTTCTCTGTTTCACTCAAACTCTTTTCATGTCAAGATTACATCTGATTTTGAGTTTGATCTCATCAGTTCTGTCTCTTCATCACTTCGCTTAAGCTCTCTTTCTTCTCAATCTTGCACAAGCTTCTCTTCGTTCTTTGTTGCATCTGATTCTGAGTCTATGATCAAAAAGATGATGATCATTTCTTGCGATCTTTCTTTTGACTCAGCTCAGAATCAGATGTTTCTTGAATTTAAAGAGTATATTGAGAAGAAGCTGCGTTTTCTCGTTCTTAATATCGAGATAAACAGAAATGATATCAGCGAAATGAAGAAGAATGTTGAAGACGCGACTATCAATTGCAGAGAGATGCAAGAGCAAATGACAACACAAGAGACTTGAATCAATGATCTGCTGTGTTGAATTGCAAGACAGAACAAGATCATTGAAGATTTGTGAAAGCAGATTGAAAAGTATGACAATTTTCAACTCATCTTGATCACTCAGACTCAGAATGCTCTGACTCTTCTTGCGATGCATTCGAAAGATCAGAATGTCTCTGTTGCAATCAAAATATGCTCTTCTGTGATGTCATCTTCGTTCTTGTTTTCTTTGCTCTCTCATGTCTCTCTGTCTTCGTTCTCATTTGATTTATTTCTGTCAATGACTTCTTCTCTTCTCTTATCTTCGACGTCAATCACGCAGTCTATCATCGAAGAGATGAAGAATGTCTCGTTCTCATCTGATTCATTCTCGTCGATGACTTCTTCTCTCTTTTCATCTTTGACGTCGATCACGCAATCTATCATCGAAGAGATGAAGAATGCAGTGAGCTTTGATATGAGCTTCTTATTTCATTCATTCTGTCAATATGATAGCTTGTGCATGTTTTGTGCTATCTGACTAATAGTTGCAAGAGTTTACTTTCATCAACTCTCGAATTTTCGAGAAAGCGAGAACTGAATGATACACGTATCATATGAAACTCATAAACTATTCATGTATCAATTTCTGCATCTGCTAATGACTTTTTTAGACTGCTGATTCGAGTACTGACGAGAATGATTGAGCAAGAAAGTCTTGTTTTTCTTTTCTTTTTTTCTTTCTAATGATAGCTAAATAGCTTTCAATCTTTTTACTTCATTTTATGCATACTTGTGATTTTTCGTGATGACGTTAATGACTTACTTTCAAGCTTGATGAGATGTCTGCAATGAAAGAATCTCAATAAAGTCTTGCAGTTATCAAGACAGTCTGATGATTTTCAGATATTTTCAGAAGCTTCAAAGTTCTTTCAGCTAAGCAGATATTGCAACTGATTATTCTATATGCAACTATTCAGTATGTCGTTGATCTCTCAGCTATCATGTATCTCTTTCTCTAGCTCAAGATCTTTCACGAGCGACTCATTTGATTTTCTCTTTCTCGAGCAGAAAGATTTCAGCAAGCTGACATTGAATATTGAATGTATGCGCATTTTTGAAGACAGTTTCAGACGATAAACTTGTCTGCTCAGACGCTTCAGAATTCTATACGATTTGTATTTTCTAACTTTAAGTTTCTTGAAAAACTTCTTGATTTGAATGTTCTTGACATTCAATCACATCAACTGATCGATGAGATACATCTTAACAGAGTGTTTTTTGTCATGCTGAGTCACGTAGTTGACATTTGTCTCTGTGAATCTGTAGCGAAGATTCTCATGCAGTCTTTTCATTCTTGTTACGTAGTTCGTGATTGACTCTGATTTCTTTGAGTGACTCTTGACGTTGAACTTCATTCTTGAATGTCTTTCTGTGACTGCAAAGAATGATGTTATCGATGTTGCAATGTGAACGCTGTTATTGTAGAAGAACTCAATCATGACAAGAAGACGAATTCAATCGTTTTAAACATCGCTGCAGTACGCTTGAAGATAAGTCTCGAGAGTTTGATTTTGTCTTTCAATTTGATCATCGATGCAAGAATGAAATTCAATGCTAAGTTTTCGCTTGATCAGAAGATGATAGCACAGCGATGTTCAAAAGTATGATGTAAATATGAAATCTCTGTCAGAGACTATATCATCAGAAGTCTCGTGATATCAAACTACTTTGTCAAGAAAGAAATCAATCAGATCGAAAACAATCATTGTTTTTCAAGTAGAAATGTAGTGTGTCATCTTGAAAAGACGATCGACTACAATCATAATGCTGTCGTAAAAGACATCTGAGACGCTTGTGTTGTCAGAAAGATCGATGATGAAGTTCATGATGATGCTTTCTCATACTCTTCGAGAAATGAGCACACTATTCAGAAGTTCTCAGATTCTGTGACGTAATGTCTTGTGTTGCTGACATGATTTACAGATTCTGCAGTATTTCTTAATGTTCTTATTTGCGAACGATCAGTTGAAGATTCATTGAACAAGCTCTAGACATCGTTGAGAATCGAGATGTTCTGCAAGAAAGCTGTCATGATGTCGTCTCATAATCTTTGCTCTAAATTTGTTTTGTGCAGAAACATAAATGAATTCTTGAAATATCATGATGTCGTCTGTGATTTTCTTCGATCAGTTGATCATGAAGACGCTGAAGTCAATCTCAGTATCACGCATGCTTAAGTTTTTCTTTTTCATTAATTCTTGTACTGTGATGACGAGATGATTCATTTTCTGCTGTTTGCAGATCAGTTGAATCAGACTCTCAAAAGAGTAGCTTGCAAAGTCAATAAAACTTGAGATCAGAACATCATTTTGTATTGACGAATTGAAGCGTTTATGAATTTTCATAAACTTCGAGACTGCATCATCTGTCTCATCTGAATCATTCTGAATTGCAACGAAATGATTCTCTGATGCGTTCACTTTCTCTCTTGTGAATAAAGCTTTCTTCATTTCTTCAGCAGAACGACGCATAGTTGAATCTCTGTTCTGACTCATGATCAAACATTCACTTTCTTCAGCAGAAGAATTTACTTTTCTGCGTTTTCACTTCATCTGAATGACATCTTTCTCAGTTTCAGCGACAGTGATAAACATCGACTTGATGTTTTTGCAAAGATAAATGTCTTTTCTAGTTTCAGTGACAGTAGTAAACGTTGACTCAATGTTCTTGCAAGAGCAGATGTCTTCTTTAATTTCAGTGACAGTAGTAGATCTTGATTCAATGTTCTCATAAAAGTCGATGTCTTTTCTAGTTTCAACAACAGTAGTAGATCTTGACTCAATGTTCTTGCAAGAGTCAACATCTTTTCTAGTTTCAACGACAGTAATAGATCTTGACTCAATATTCTCGCGAAAGCAGATGTTCTTCTGACGAGAAATAATGACGTTTTGAAATCATCATTGAGACTTTTCGTCAGCAGTCGAGAATTTCTTCAAAGTTTGAGAAACTCTTCTGATTCTTCTTGCAAACATTGATAAGTTGATGATTATTCTTTCATGATTCTTGATGCTCAGAGTCTTGAACTGTCAAGTGAAGACGATGAGCATTAACGCTGACTGACTTGAAAGATTCTTCAAGAGTTCTCTCATGTATGCTAGATCATGAGTGAACTCTCTCTCATTTACGTCGATATTTTTCTCATAGTTGAATCTTCTTGACGAGTCATTGACAGAGTTGCTCACTTTCTTTTGATAGAAAATCTTGAAGTTGTACGCAGTAAATCTGTTGACTCACTTCATCTGTCTGCAAGAGAGCTTGATTGTTGTCATGAAGTGTTGAAGATTTGCATGATCATTGATTATTTCTATTTCATGTCAAGTCTCTTCTAAATAATGTCTTCAATGATTCATGCTTTCAACGATTGTCAGCATTTTCTGATCATGTGCATCATAGTTTCATTCAATCGATTGTCACTTTCTTGATCAGATGACTACTGAGTGTCAGTGTAGATTTTCGAGTGTGATATCTGTTTGTTGAGACATCATCATTTCTTCAGTCTTATGACTTTCGCAGAATTGAAGTGCTGAAGAACAATGTTTTGAACAAAGATGACTTTCAGCTTCTGAAAAGCATTTCGAGCACTGTCGATGAATTCAATTCGCTTCATTTATTCTTTGAAAATTTGTCTCTTCTTTGCGTTAGAAAAGAAGCTCATTTTGAGATGATCAATCAAGAATGATGCTATTCTTGAATAATTCTTTATGAATCAATGATAGAAGTTGACAAAGTCAAGAAATGTTTAAATCTCTTTCATTATTCTCGATTGTGATCAATCTTGAATGATTTGCACTTGATTCTTCTGCATTGAAATTTCTCTTTTTTCTACTTTATATTTTAGAAAGAATAGCTCTTTCTTGAAGAATTTGCATTTGAAGAGCTTGATGTAGAGCTTTAGAATCTGCAGTTTGTCAAGAATTTATCGTATGTGATGAACATGTTTCTTGCGAATTTTGCTGAATATCAGAATGTCATTCAGATAAATGAGACAAATGATGTTGAGAAATTTGAACAGAGTCTGATTCATATAGATCTGAAAGAAAGTCGATGCATTGATGAGATCAAAGAGCATCACGAGATACATGTATAAGTCAAATCTTGTACAAAATGTTATCTTTCATTCATCTTCTTTTCATATGCAAAGTTTGTTGAACGCGTTCTTGATGTCAAGCTTGATAAATCACTTGACGTCTGCAAAATGATTGAAAGCTTCATTGATCAATGAAAGAAAACATCTATTCTTGAGAATGATCGCGTTGAGCTCTCAATAATCAACGCATGATCGCAGCGTTTTATCTTTTTTAGATGTAAAGAGCATGAGCATCTCAGCTGAAGAGATGAAGTATCGTATCATGTTTGTTCAAAGCTGTTTCTCGATATACATCTTTTGTGCAATGAGTTCGACTGCGAAAAGATTGTACAAAGAATCTCAGAGAATGATACAATTCTTCTTGATGCAAATAGCGTGATCATGAGACTCGTGAGTCGAAAGAACTTTGACTTTTTGAGTGAAGAAATTCGTGAAATTCGCAAATTCTTTTGAAACATTTAAGAATTGATCAACTATCGTATTCTTGATCTGTGTGAGTCGAAAGTTTTCTTCTGTCACTGAGAAACTCAAAGAATCGTACAAAGCATCTAAAAGTGATCAAACGTGTATTGTGATGCTTTGTTGCTCGAGATTCTGAGTTGATTGAGTGCTTGAGACTTCTTGTTTCTTCTGATGATTACGTCAACAAGAAAACTTGAAAGTGACTTTTCTTGCAAAGCTAGATTGATGAATATTGCATGCAAAAAGACTTGACGCAAGTCTTGCTTCATTGAACATCACGTAAAATGATTCTGAAACTGTTCTTCAATGAGATAGTCTCTTTCTTTCATTCTGAGCACACAAGATTCTTCAGCGTAAGCGTTGATGAGTAAACTCGTAAATGAGATTGTGCTTTTCAAAGAATAAAAAATCTAACATGAGATTCTCTGAAACATATTTGACAATGATAAAAATCTTCAAGATGCATAGATTGCTTTTATTGAAGTTCTAAATGTTCAGATCAAGCAGTATTGTTTCATGTAATTGCATTGATTTATTATCGAAGAAAATTCTTATGAACTTTCAAGAATGAATATTCTCGATCTTATTTAAATGTTTCATGAGACTGTGATGAATCACATTTAGCATACACTTAATGTTCATCATGACTTGAGTTTCAAGAAGATTGAAACATTATGACTTGATCTTGACTACGAGAATGAATGATGTTGTGACTGAGTTTAAGTTCTTCAACATTGTCAACGCGTTCAGTTTAACAGACAGTTGACTGATTGAGTTGATTCACTGAACTTCATACTCTTCAGTTGCTTTCTTTTCTTGAGCGATCGATAAATAAAAGAAATCTATCAAACTAAGTCTTTTTTCAAGACGTCAATAATGAAGATGTTGTTAGAAGCAGAAGAAGTTTTCAAGAAGAAAGCTTTCAAAAAGATGAATCATGAGTTTAAATAATTTAATTCTGCGTGATCTTTAGATTTACATCTGATGCACGTTCTCTCGCTGACTCTGCAATATTTTTTCTTTTGAAAGACTGTTTTTCTCAGTTCTGATTCTCATTGCTTTTGTTGATCATCAAAGTATTCTTCTTTTTCTCAATTATTGATTCTCTGCAAAGAACTCTGCAAACTCTTCTTGTGTGATCAATTCTTGAGAGACGAGTTTGTTTTCAACTGTCGACTCTGCTGAGCATAATTCAAAGCATGCTGCATGTCGATGTATTTCATCAATTCTCGACAGAACATCTTGCTTCGTTGAGTGAAAGTTAGTACAGTTAGCTTGATCTTGTTCAAGAAAAGTAGCTCACTCAGAAATCTGAACAATAGCACTTTCTCAGACTTCGTGATTTCAACACGATTTTGAAAATGTGTTTTGTTGAGTTTCAGAAAGAATGATACACATGTTTGATCACTTTTTTTTATAATGACATTTCATAGATCGTTCACTTGATTCTGAAGTGACTTCGCATCAAGCAAGCATTGCTGAAGAGTCTCAAGAAACTTCGCTCATGTGATTCTACAATCTTTTTTCTCGACAGTCTTCTCGATCTGTTGAAGATAGTGCATCATCGTGATCTTTACATATTTCATGACATAATCAAGCTTGTCGTCGTCTTTGATGTAGTTCATCTTGATGAAGTTCAACTTTAGTTTTCTGAGAAACAACTTCAGATTCTTGTCGATGATGAATTCAAACTTCTTCTCTTTTGAGAACTTATTCGAAAGAATAATCTTAAAGATGATCATTCTCTTTTTAGAAAAATCATCATTGATGAAAGAATTCTCTATGACTCTAACAATGATTCTTTTGCGAAACTTCGATTCGAGATGATCAGATGCACAACTTCATCATGTTAAAAAGTAATCAGAGTTTGACGTGCAAAACGCTTGATTCAGATCTTTTAACAGAATGATGTTTTCAATGAACAACGTCTTGCATTGAATGCACATCTTCAAATAATTCTGTTGTCTCTGCAAGATCTTCACGTTGTCGATAATGCTCTGAATTTCATTGAAAGTGACAAACGAGAATTCATGCTCAACAACTTTCATTCTTGTCTGAAGCAACGTGCATTGTCTCTCTTTTCTTTCTACATCGATGTGAATGTTTCTGATGTTTTCATTCAATGCTGCATGACAACGAGTCTTTAATAAATTTTTCAAACTAATGCTTGTAAAATCAGAAGATGATTGAGTTGATGAAATCATGATATCGACGATGATCGCTTGACACTGTGCAAGATTCTTCATCAAGTTTAATTGAAACTTTCTTTTATTGTTGCAAGAAATTTGATCAAGTAGAGCGAGTGCAAGCTTTGTGAAGATGATGAAAGTAGATGAAACAACGTTCTTGAAAGACATGCAAATATTGCTTTCAAGAAGTGAAATCACGACATCAAGAGAAGTTATATCTTGATCGTGATGCTCAAAGAGTACATCTACGATGTCAATGATGATGATTGCTTGAGTCAAAGACGCAGAAGTTTCAAGAATTAGAAGAAATTGAGATTTGCTATGAAGATTGAGTGTCATATTCGAAGAATTGCTGTTCAAGTCAAATTTTTTTTTTGATCATATGAACTATCATCTCTGCAATAGAGTAAAGTGTTAAAATTGTGAGTAGTTTGAGAAATGTGCAGTCATACTAGAGAATATGCGCGTAGATAATATGATCAAATTTGATAGTAACTTAGTAATATCTATTCATATAGAAAGTTAACACTAAACTATGAAATACAGAAGTGAACTCTTCTCTATATACTCAGAAGACTAAGCTCAAGCATTGTTGATGAGACAAGCGAGATTACATGCAACTCATGCAAGATTTCTTGAAGATTGTATGTGACTTGAACTCTTATCATTGATGAAACGTTGAAGATTGTAATGAGCTTGAACTCTTGATAGACTCAGAGACTTTGAGAATCGATGATAAAGATTCTCATAGACTCAGATTCTCATTTGAGAAATCAATTCTCATGTCTATTCTCTATTTTCTGAAAAGCTCTGACTTTCATAGATCTGAGTTCTGACATCAGTGTCTTGAAGATCATTTTCAAACTATTCTGATTCTTGATAGAATCAATGTTCTATTTATTGAATCGAAAGCAAATCTTTATTAATGAGTATGAATGATCAATCAAACAGATGAACTCTGCAGCGAATATAGACAAGCTATAAACGAAAACAAGCTCAAATTTCATATCACTAAACTGAAGAACTGCAAAATCATTGATGACGTTTTATTTAAAAAAGATCTACTGTGAGTTTCTGAGAACATGCACATGAAATTACTACAAGAAGTGCATGATCAATCTTCAATCTCTCATCTCAACAATAAATGAATCATCGATCTAGTTCAGCGTTTCTACTATTGATCAGATCATTGAGCTACTATTCGATGATACATTCGAAACTGTCATGCTTGTCAGCGAAGCAAAGTCTCTAAAGATAGCATCAATGAACTTCATCATTCTCTCTCGATTTCACAGAAACGCTGAAAAGATATAGCTATGAACTTCATCATTGAACTATCTCTGTCAAAAGACTATAACATCATTTGCATAATTATATGTTGTTTCATCAAAGAACATCACTATGTTCTCTGTCATTGAAAAGACGAAAGCATCTCAGTTGAAGAAACGATTTGAATCATGCTATGAAACGTCTATTGACTGCATGATCTACTCAGTTCTATTATTTCGAACAGAGACTTTCAATTCATATCGACTATGTGAAAAAGTCTTTGCAAGCAATTGAGAATCACAGTTAGTTTATTCACAGTCTATCATTCTGAGATCAACAATCTGTTGCGAGCATGCATCTCTGATATCTCTGATTAGTCTGATTAGTCTAACATAGACTAGTATAGAGCTGTGAGTAGAACTGTTGTTGACACGCTAGCGATCTAGCGTGTCTTCGTGAGTAAAACTCACGTCATGTTGCATCTTCTTTCTACTTCAGCTTTGAACTTCTAGTTAGAATACACTCATATGATTCGCTCTATGCAGACTCATAACATTAGTTCAAAGCTCATCAATCTTGCTATCGACGTGTAGACGATATAAATACAAGCTACATCACTCAAACTCGAATCAGTATTGAAATTCGAAAATCGAGCTCAGAAGACTCATTAGAAATCAAGAAATTTCTAGAACAGAACAGAAGAACACGAACGCGTTGCTCTAGACTAACTCTTTACTGAGCTCGTCGTCAGAACAGAAGAACAGAAGAACATGAACGCGTTGTTCTAGAACTGAAACCAGAAATTTCAGTTGAATCTCGATCAGCAATTTTCGACTCACACAATGACTAGAAGCACAGAATTAGAATCAGAATCAGAATCAGTGAGCATTGCTCGCTACAAACTTTAAAATGCTAGAAGAGAATCACTTCTATCACAGAATCGAACAGCATCAGAAGAAGAAGACACGAATGCATCGTCAAATACAGAAGAAGAGAACACGAACGCGTTGCTCTTTGATCATGAAATGATCAAGATCAGCATCAGCACGAAACTGAATGCTTGAATAAGCGCTCATGAAGCAGACAATCTCGTTGTCTTTATCAAGTACATGTGTCAACAGCATGACATTGAAATCAAGATTCACAATGATATGATTCAGATGTTGAATGATGTCAACAAGATCAACATCGAGTTGAAAGCTACGCAGACAACGTTGAATGCTGTTTGAACGCGTCTACAAAAAGAGATGAAGAAAAAGAATGTGATTATACGTCATCTAGAAGCGACATTAAGTTGACTAAGCACTTCGATTTCGAAAGATCGATTCTTGAAGTCGATCAAGCTATCTGACTCGTTTCTGTTTGAAGATTCGAGACAGAATGTAAATAATTGATTGTTTTGAATGTGAAACAAGCTGAAGATGAACAAGAATCATTTTTCTATTGAAGAAATGAAGATTGCATATGTGAAAAGTCGAGTCAGTGAAACGACGATCAAACACATAGCACTCAGAATGAGAGACACGATCACGAACTCGTTTCTTGAAGCAGAAGAGATACTGTCGATCATAAATAAAATGTACGACAATCTCAATCAACATCACACGACTCAACGACAGTTCTTGAAGCTGTATCAAAACAAGATCTTCTTTCATGAAATTTGAATGAAATTTCAGAGACTTAGTGCAAAACTAGAGTACAATAACGAGACTCTACTAGATGATCTTCAGCATAAGATTAGCTCAAACCTTCAGCGAGTCATGATCAATAAACAAACTATGAATTTGAATGAATTCGTCGACATCTGCATGCAAATCGACGTTCGATTGACGAAATTGAATGCTCGATCAGTCTTCAAGACATCAACGATTCAAGTCGCTCGCTCTATCGCTAGCATCTTGACGACGATCACTACTGCGATCTCAGCTTCAATCTCTGCATGAAAGAAACTCAGAATATCGAACGTTGACTCTGCTAAAGAGAAGTTGTTTAAAAAAAACTCTGCTTTAAATGCAAGAAGTCAGAACATAAAGCATGTGACTGTCTCAAGTCAGCTCAGATGCACGAAATCGCAGCGAATTTGAAAAACGATCTGTTCTCGTCAAAGTAGTGACTGAGAGCGACATGCTCATATCTTGCTTCATCAATATGCTCAATGACTCGTTTGATTTCAAATCGTTTATTGTGAACATCATCTTGAATAGTCTAGAAAAGATATTTCGATTTCTCGCTCTGATAGACATTAAAGTCACTGACATGACGTTCATAGATGATTCATTGATTTCAGAGTTATGTGAACGCTTTGATATTCAGTCGATTTCACTGTTCAAATCGAAGTCGATTCATTCATATGACAAAACTCTCGATCGAAGATCTATTACACATACTCTGTATATCTCAGTCACTATACAAGAACATAAGAATGAAATAATGTCTCTATTAATAACTCGTCTAAGTCAGCACAAGATAATCATTGACAACTTCTGATTGAAAAGAAATCAAATTTTGATAGATTCTGCAAACGATCGATTAATATCTTCATCAAATATTCAAATCTCGAAACTTATCGTTTTGAAAGCAAGCAGTCAATCAGCATTTCATTGACTCAAATCAAGCAAGATCTGCGAAATGAAATGAAAGAACTTGAAGTCTATGTCAACAATCATCTTAAAGCGAACTACAAATTCGAAATCAGTGAATTGATTCATTGAATCAGCTCTCATACGAAAGCAAAGCACTCAAGTTGACTTTGATCAACATGAACTCATTCAGTCATCGAAGAAGAAAGAGCTCGACAATATTGTCATGATCGAAGTCGCTGCTTATCAAACTCTAGTCAAGAAGAAGAATGTCAAGATCTTTACATTGATCATTAGTGAAATCAACAAGATGCTTAGCTCAATCAAAGATTCAGCGAAACTGAATGAAATGATGTCTGTCATGTCATTAAAGAAACTGAAGAAAAAGCTTTCAATAGTTTATCATGACTTTCTGAACGTTTTTGACAGAGAAAAGACAACTCAGTTGCCTTTGCATCAATCATATAATCATAAGATTGAATTAGAAAATGAGAGTCAATCTTCTAGAAGTTGATTGTACTTCATGTCAAGTCACAAGTTGCAAAAGATCAAGAAGTACCTAGAAGAAAACTTGAAGAAGAAGTTTATTACACTCAGCAAAGCTTCATTCGCTTCGTCAATACTATTCGTCGAAAAGAAAGATGATAGTCTTCGCTTTTGCGTGAATTATCGAAAACTGAATGCTCTGATCAAAAGAGATCGTTATTCAATACTCTTGATAGACGAAGTACTCGCTCGAATTCAAGACAGTAAATATCTGACTCGACTTGACATTATTATCGCGTTCAATAAGCTTCGCATGAGCACTGAAAGTGAGAATCTAATCACATTCGTCACTTTCTTCGATGTCTACAAATATAGAGTAATGCTCTTCAAATTAATCAATAAATCGACATTCTTTTAGCACTATATCAACGACATGTTGTTCGACTGTCTGCATAAATTCTGTCAGATCTATCTGAATGACATTCTCATTTACAGTAAGATCTTGAAGAAACATAGAACTCATGTGAAAGAGATGCTAGACAAGCTTCGTGAAGTCAATCTGCAGATAGACATTGACAAGTGCGAATTCGAGATTCAGAAGATCTCGTTTCTAGAACTACTGATATTCATCAATGATTTACGAATGAACTCTTGAAAAGTAGATGTGATTCGAAGCTGAAAAGTGTCTCGATCGTTGACTCATGTACAAATCTTCATTGACTTCTGCAATTTCTATCGACGATTCATAAAGAACTTCTTGAAGATCACTTGATCTATGATAAAGCTGACTCAAAAAGATCATTCATTTGAATGAACAGAGATCTGTCAAACGATCTTTGAGAAACTGAAGCAACAGATGACGACAGTTCTTGTTCTGAAGCATTTCGATTCAATCAGAGAAGCTATTCTGAAAACAAACTTCTCAAACTATGTCAACGACGAAGTATTGTCTCAGTATGACGATGAAGACATTCTACATTCAATGATCTTCTATAGCAAGAACATGATTTCTGCAGAATGCAACTACGAGATCTACGACAAAGAGCTTTTGACTATTATTTGATGCTTGAAGCATTGATGCTTCGAATTGAAATGTACTAATATTTCGATCAAGATCTTCATCGATCATCTGAATTTGAAGTACTTCATGATCATCAAGAAACTGATCAGACGACAGACTAGATGAGCTGAAAAGTTATTTGAATATAACTTCAAGATCATATATCAGTCAGAAAAGCAGAATCTGAAAGCAGACGCGCTGATCAGAATGTCAGACGTCAAGCTAGTTGAATCAAATGATGATCGAAAGCTATATCAGCATCAGATGCTATTATCAGCAAGCACATTTGAACTGCAATCAATAGAAGATGATCAAGATCTGACTCAGATCTTGCTCATATTTGACTCAGATTCGAAACAGAAATCGAAAGCTAATGAAGATTCGATCGAAGAGATGATTTCTATTCAGAATCGAATTATAGTCGAAAATCGAACGAATCAACAATGTATCGATATTCGAACAGTCATAGAACAGAACAGAAGAACTTGTCAAGATATGAGTCTAGACAATTGCAGAGTACTGAACGAAGTACTCTGAAAGAATGATAAACTGTGAGTTTCTCAGTCAATAATCACTCAACTGATAAGAAAAGCACATGATCTTTCAATCAGTGATCACTCTGATATGAATTGAACATTAGACTTGTTAAGACGATCATATTGCTGATCGAAGATGAGAATGACAATCAAATGCTACATTCGAAACTGTTACGTTTATCGTAGGTCAAAAGCATCAAGAGATCGAATCAATGAACTATTGAAGTCATTGTCTATATCTGAACAACGATGACAAGACATATCATTGAATTTCATTATCGATTTATCAAAAAGTGATGAAAGCAACGCGATTCTGACAGTGATAGATTAATTGTCTAAAGAACGTCACTATATATTCTGTTGATCAGATGACGAAGAAACTTTCGCTGAACAAACAGTCAAGCTGCTGCTGATATGAGTCTTCAGAACTCATGAGCTATCAAGATCAATAGTGTTTGATAGAGATTTGCAATTTATATCAATTGTCTGAAAGTCTTTATGTCTGAGACTCAACATTAAGATGAAACTATTCATTAACTATCACTCACAAATTAACGATAAAACAAAAAGAGCAAATCAGAATGTAGAATGATATCTACGAAGCTACTGCTCATACATGCAAGATGACTGATTCATCTGACTATTTATGACTGAATTCGTTGATAACAATGCTATTTCGTCGTCAATTGAACAATCAGCGTTCTTTCTGAATAAAAGCTTTCACTCTAATATGAGCTTCGATTCAAATTCAACTGAATATGAGATCATTCGAGCTAGAATTCAAGCGAGCAAAGCAGAGAATATATTTGAACACATGAAATGATCATTAGCGTTGATCAAGCAGGCATTAGCAAGAGTCAGAGTCACAATGAAGAAACAGACTGACAAGCATTGAAAGAAAATGATCTACAAGATAGATGACATGATGTTTCTGAATTCTAGAAACATTACGATCGCAAGATCATCAAAGAAGCTGAATGATAAGATGCTAGAATCTTTCAAGATTCTGACTGAGATTGAACATGCATATCGACTGAAACTGTCATCGACAATGAAGATTCATTCAGAGTTCATCTCAAATCTGCTACGACTGAATTCAAAAGACTCTCTGAAAGAACAACGAAATGAGTCGTCTGATTCTATAGTGATAGATGACGAGAACGAATGAAAAGTGAAGAACATACTGAACTTCAGACACTACAGAAGACGACTGCAATATCGTGTCAATTGAAAAGACTATGACGTCAATCTACATTGATACAATGTTGATGAAAATAAATTCAAAGACTGCTCGAAGATTGTAAATGACTTTCATCAGAAGTATTTGAACAAGTCAAGTTAGAAATCGACTCAACAAGAATCGATTGATCGAACTGCAGCAATAAGAACATTGCTAGATGAAGAAGAGAAGTAATGTTGCAAGCATGCATCTTTGATATCTCTGATTAGCCTGATTAGCCTAACATAGACTAGTATAGAGCTGTGAATAGAGCTGTTGTTGACACGCTAGCGATCTAGCGTGCCTTCGTGAGTAAAACTCACGTCGTGTTGCATCTTCTTTCTACTTCAGCTTTGAACTTCTAGTTAGAATACACTCATATGATTCGCTCTATGCAGACTCATAACACAATCAATCGAAACGAGTCAATCAAGACGTTGAACGCGAACTTAGAATCTACTGCAATTACATGCAGAACGACTGAGTCAAATGAATATCTATGATGAAATTCAGCGACAATTTCAATATCTTCTCGATCACTTCAATGATTCTCTTCTACTTCAATAAAGAATTTCACTCTCGAATGAGTTTCGATTCAGATATGACTAACTACAAAACAACTTGTGAATGATTTGAAGCTAGAAAAGCAAATGATATTGTCATTCAAATGAAAAAGCTACTGAACTTTGATCATCAACAATTGAAAAAGATGAAGCTGATCATTGAAGTTCAGATCAATAAACATAGATGAAACATCATTTATGAAGTAGATGACTGAATTTGACTATCTTTCAGAAACATCAAGACATCGAGACTCTGCAAAGATTTGAAAGACAAACAGTTAGATCTCTATCAAATCACTATCAAAGTGAGTATTTTCTATCATTTTCATTTATCAGTCAGCATGAAGCATCTGCATTCGATGTTCAGTTCGAAGCTACTGCGATTATATTCAGAAGACTTTTTATCAGAACAGCATTCAAAATCACTCAGATCAGTCACTATTGAAGATGATGAACATTGAAAGATAGATGATATATTGAACTTCAGACGCTATCGAGATCAAATACAGTACAAAGTCAAATGAACAGATCTAGATAAAGATGACGAATGATACTATGTCAATAAAGAAAAATTCAATGACTCAGAGAAAGTTTTGAATGAATTTCATAAGCTATATTCAAACAAATCGCGCTAAAATCGAAATAACTATCAACAAAAGCGAGCAAATGAACTACATTCATGAGAACATGAATTTTCGAAGAAAGAAATAATGTTACAAGCGTATCAAGACTGAACAAGACTGAAGTTCTAATCAATTCGCAGTGAACGCTAGCGAGTTCTCTGCGTAATGATTAGAGCTAATCAGCGAGCTAGTCAGGTTTGACTCAGATATGACTCAGATATGACTCAACACTCTTTTTCTTTCTCAACATTCTTTTCTTTTATCAACATCTTGTTCATCTACATTACATTCTTTTCATGTCACAAATACATTTCTTTCGAGCCTAGCGCAGTCTCTGAACATTACATAAATAGAAGCTTTTGTATCAATCTTCTTCTGTATTCTTAATATTCAGTTATAGCTATTTCTAAAGATCAAGCACTATCAACTCTGATCTTCATTGATTGTATTATTTAGACATGATTCTGACAAAACTTCTGATCGAAAGTCAATTACACACGCTCTGTATACATTGATCATGATACAAGAACACAAGAATAAAATGATGTTTTTATTGATAACTCATCTAAATCAGCACAAGATAATCATTGAAAATCTCTGGTTGAAAAGAAATCAAATTTTGATAAACTCTGCAAATGATCAATTAATATTCTCGTTGAATATTTGAACATTGAAATCTGTTGTTTCGAAAGCAAGCAGTCAATCAGCATTTCACAGATTTGAGTCAAGCAAGATCTGCAAAATGAAACAAAAGAACTTGAACTTGATTGTTACATCAACAATCATCTTGAAGAGACTCATGAATCAGAAATCAGTGAATCGATTCATTGAATCTGTTCGATTCATTGAACCTGTTCAATTCATTGAACCTGTTCAATTCATTGAATCTGTTTGATTCATTGAATCTGTATTCAGATGAAAGCAAAGCACTCAAGTTGATCTCGATTATCTTTGACTCATTCAGTCTACTAAGAAAGAAGAGTTCATCAAGCTTGCTATGATTGAAGTCGCTGCATATCGAACTCTAGTCAAGAATAAGAAGATCAAGATCTTCATGTTGATCATTAGTGAAATTAATAAAGCGCTTTAAGCTAGCTCAGTTGAACGTTTCGCGAAACTGAATGAAATGACATCAGTCATGTCATTGAATGAACTGAAGAAGAAGCTTTTGATCATTTATCACGACTTTCTGAATGTGTTTGACAGAAAAAAGACAACGCAGTTGCTCTTGCATCGATCATACGATCATAAGATTGAATTAAATGATGAGAGTCAGTTTTCTAGAACTCGATTGTATTTCATGTCGAGTCACAAGTTGCAGAAGATCAAGAAGTATCTAGAAAAGAACTTGAAGAAGAAGTTTATTACACTCAGCAAAGCTCTCTTCGCTTTGTCAATACTATTTGTCAAAAAGAAAGATGATAGTCTTCGTTTTTGCGTGAATTATCGAAAACTGAATGCTCTGATCAAAAGAAATCGTTATTCAATATTCTTGATAGACGAAGTACTCACTTGAATTCAAGACAGTAAGTATCTGACTTGACTCGACATTATCATCACGTTTAATAAGCTTTGCATGAGTACTGAGAGCAAGAATCTAATCACATTCATTACTTTTTTCAACGTCTACAAGTATAGAATAATGCTCTTTGAAGTGATCAATGAATCTGCGTTCTTTCAGCATTATATCAACGATGTATTATTCGAATGTTTGCATAAATTCTGTCAGACATATTTAAATGATATTCTTATCTACAGTAAGATCTTAAAGAAACATAGAATTCATGTGAAAGAAGTGCTAAACAAGCTTCGCGAAGTCGACTTGCAGATAGACATTGACAAGTGCAAATTCAAGATTCAGAAAATCTCGTTTCTTGAACTACTGATATTTATCAATGATCTACAAATGAACTCTCGAAAAGTAGATGTGATTCGAAGATGAAAAGTGTCTCGATCGTTGACTCATGTGCAGATTTTCATTGACTTCTGCAATTTCTATCGATGATTCATAAAGAACTTCTCAAAGATCACTCAATCTATAGTAAAGCTGACTTGAAAAAATCATCTCTTTGAATGAATCGAGATCTGTCAGAAGATCTTTGAAGAACTGAAGTAACAGATGATGACAGCTTTCATTCTGAAGCATTTCAACTCGATCAGAGAAGTTATTCTGAAAATGAACTTCTCAAACTATGTCAACGACGAAGTATTGTCTCAGTATGATGATAAAGACATTCTACACTCAATGATCTTCTATAGCAAGAACATGATTCTCACAAAATGCAACTACGAGATCTACGACAAAGAACTGCTGATCATTATTCACTGCTTAAAGCATTGACATCTCAAATTGAAATGTATCAATATTTCAATTAAGATCTTCATCAATCATTTAAATTTGAAGTACTTCATGTTCATCAAGAAACTGATTAGATGACAAGCTAAATGAGCTGAGAAGTTATCAAAATATAACTTCAAGATCATATATCAGTCGAGAAAACAGAATCTGAAAGCTGACGCGCTGATCAGAATGTCAGACGTTAAGTTAGTTGAAGCAAATAATGATTGAAAGCTATATCAGCATCAAATGCTATTGTCAGAAAGCAAATTTGAACTGCAGTCAATAGAAGCTGATCAAGAAGATGATCAGAAAGTTGATCAAGATTTGACTCAAATCTTGCTCAGATCTGACTCAGAATCTGACTCAGATTTGAAACTTGAATCAAAAGTTAATCAAAATTCGATCGAAGAGATAGTTTCTATTCAGAATCAAATTATAGCAGAAAATCAAATGAATCAACTGTGCTTTGATATTCAAACAGTCATGAAACAGAACAAAAGAACTTATCAAGATATTGATCTAGACAATTGCAAAGTACTTGATAAAGTACTCTGAAAAGATGATAGACTATGAGTTTTTCAGTCAATGATTACTTGATTGATAAGAAAAGCACATGATCTTTTGATCAATGAACACTCTGACATGAATTGAACGTTGAACTTGCTGAAATGATCATATTGCTGATCAAAGATGAGAACGACGATCAAGCGCTACATTCAAAATTGTTACGTTTGTCGTAGATCAAAAGCATCAAGAGATCGAATCAATGAACTGCTGAAGTCATTGCTCATATTCAAGCAGTGATGACAGAACATATCATTAAACTTTATTATCAATCTATCAGAAAGTGATGAAAACAACGCGATTCTGACAGTCATAGTTCAATTGTCTAAGAAACAACATTATATATCGTGTTGATGAGATGACGAAGAAATCTTTGCAGAACAAACAGTCAAGCTACTGTTGATATGAGTCTTCAGAATTCATGAACTATCAAGATTAATAGTGTTCAATCATGATTCACAATTCATATCGATTGTCTGAAAGTCTTTATGTCTGAGACTCAACATTAAGATGAAACTATTCACAGACTATCATTCGCAGATCAATGATCAAACAGAAAGAGCGAATCAGAATGTGAAACGATATCTACGAAGTTATTGCTCTTATATGCAAGATGATTGATTCACCTGATTATTTATGACTGAATTCGTTGATAACAATACTATTTTATCGTCAATTGAACAGTCAGCGTTCTTTCTGAATAAGAGTTTTCACTCTCGTATGAGCTTCGATTTGAATTCAACTGAATATGAGATCACTCGAACTAGAATCAAAGCAAGCAAAGCGAAAAATATATTTGAACACATGAAATGATCACTAGCATTAATCAAGCAAGCATTAGCAAGAGTCAGAATCACAATGAAGAAACAGATTAACAAGCATCAAAAGAAAATGATCTACAAGATAGATGACATGATGTTTCTAGATTCTAGAAACATTACAATCGCAAGATCATCAAAGAAACTAGATGATAAGATGCTAGAATCTTTCAAGATTCTGATTGAGATTGAACATGTATATTGACTGAAATTGTCATCAACAATGAAGATTCATTTGAAGTTCATCTTGAATCTGCTGCAACTCAATTCAAAGAATTCTTTGAAGAGACAATGAAATGAGTCGTCTGATTCTATAGTGATGAATGACGAAGATGAATGAAAAGTGAAGAACATATTGAACTTCAGACATTACAGATGATGATTACAATATCATGTCAATTGAAAAGAATACAACGTTGATTTACATTGATACAACGTCAATGAAAATGAGTTCAAGAAATGTCAGAAGATCATAAATGACTTTCATGAACGTTATTTGAACAAGTCAAGATAGAAATCAACTCAAGAAACATTGACTAAACTGCAGCAAAAAGAACATTGCTAAATGAAGAAGAAGAGTAATGTTGCAAGCATGTCTCGCTACTCTGAGTTAGTCTAACATAGATTGTGTTAGACTATCATAGACTAGTACAGAGCTGATGTTGACACGCTAGTGATCTAGCGCGTCTTCGTGAGTATAAGACTCTCAACGTGTTTCATCTTCTTTCTTCTTCAGCTTTGAACTTCTAGTTAGAATACACTCATATGATTCGCTCTATGCAAACTCATAACAAGAGATGCTAAACAAGCTTCGTGAAGTCGATCTGCAGATAGACATTAACAAGTGCGAATTCAAGATTCAGAAGATCTCATTTTTAAAACTACTTGTTACGATTCTAGCCTTCATTTATTCTTTCTAGTCTTCATCTTGATTTCATTCTAATTGAGTCTAGTGAGCATTTGAGCTAGAGATGATGTCATTGAGACTCTGCATCATATGTGTAAGACGTCAACTCAATCGAGCCTAGCACAGAGCTGAGAAATACACATATAAGAATCGAGTTCTTTTCTGTAGATACTTTTCTTTCTTAGCATTTATCTATTAGTTAAATGACACTCATATGATTCATTCTATGCTGATCTCTAACAGTAGATAAATGCTAATCAACTACTCTGCTATTGACGTGTAGATGATACGAAATAATCTACTTCGTTCATTCAGAAAATTCACAAGAAATTCTTTAAATTACTTTCATCAAAACACATCTTCAAATTTACTCAAATTTATCAAATTAATCACTCAATCTTATCACAATCAAATCTATCTATCTATTTTTATCTTTCTCACAATGACACGCGACTCTGAATTAGTCAAGTCATGAACAGCTCGTCTGCTTAAAAGCACTGTGAGTAAATGAGTTTCTCTTATTTCTTTTGATACTTCAGCGAGATCTCAGAATGTTGCTATCTCATGAAACATCAACATGAGTCAACAACTTCGTCAATGAGCTATTGATCAGTCAGACGAGATCATCAAGATGCTGATCGAGCTAAGAGATCAACGAGACATGATTTTGAAACTCAACGAGCAATGAATCAATTTACAAGTCGATCACATCAAGAGACTTGATGAGCTAGAGATCAATCAAACGACAATAGACACTCAAGAAGAGATCATCATCGAACTACAAGAGAAAGTATTGAGTCTCAATAAGAAACAGCGTTCAGCGAATCATTCTCGATCTCGACAGTCTATGAAGTCTCAAGCTTCTATCGAGAATCATACTCGACGAAAGTCATTCACTCTATTCGACAATGATCATCACAAGTTCTTCAAGTTTTCGAATTCATCTATATTCACTGATGAAGATGAATTGACATGAGACAGCTGAAGAATCAAGATAGACGACAAGCTTCAGACAAATGTCAATCACTTCAATAATGAGAATATCTGTATTGTTTATGTGATATCTAGACTAGAAGATGATGCTGCTGAGCACATCTTTGCTTGACGTTGACATGATGCTTTACATTCATACATCTCAATCGACAAGCTATTTGAGCATCTGAAAGAAATATACAATGAACTGAATAAGAATTAAAAGTGTCGTCGCAAGTATAACGCTCTAAGACAAGCAGACAAGTCTTTCAATGTCTTCTACTTCGACTTTATGAAGCTATTCAGCTATCTCGAGTACGATGATCGCACTCTGATGAACGATCTTCAGAATAAAATCAATAATCGCTTGCAGAATGCTCTATCAATCTGTTCAAAGAACTTTACTTCGCTCACTCGCTTAATAATCTTTCTTCAAGATGTGAATAGTAAACAACGAGTCAATTATCAGCTTCGCAGCGAACGTCGTACTGTCATCATCAAAGTCACTGTCGTATCTGATAAATGTGCTACTTCTCTGTCAGTAACAACTTTGATAGTTAATTATGTTAAGTCAACTATCTTTTCTATCTCTGAGTCAGCGAGATCATCAATTATCTGCTACATCTGCAAGACTTTCAATCATTTGTTCAAGAATTGCTCTCAGCTGAACAAGATTGACACTTCTGCATCTTATGCATTCATCTCTTGTTTACATGAGATCGTTATTTCGAAGAATAAAGAGAATGAGAAAATGTCTTTCGAGAATAGCGAGACAAAAAACTAGAGACTTTCATCAAAGATGCGATGAAAGATGTGTTAATTTCTTCAACAATGAGCATGTCAGATGATTCTTTTGCTTCTGAATCTTTGACTATTGAATGTGTACTTTCTAACAATGAAATTAGTTACTCATTGAAGTCATTGATTGACATCGAAGCTGCTGACTATTCATTCATTGATGAAGTGATCACGCAGATTGTTTGTGATCAGTTGCAAATCGAGTCTCTGACTTTAATCAAAGCGAAGTCAATTCAAGAATTCGACGATCATTATGCTAAGAAACTCATTACTCATGTCATCTATTCAAATCTGACTGTTCAAGATCATATGATTAACACAGCTTCTATGTTGATCACTCGATTAGATCAACATCAAATGATTCTTGAAAAAACATGAATGAACAAAATCAATCTAATAATTGATATGCAAATCAATTTTCTTCGATTTTCGAATTTCAACTCTACTAGTCAGAAATCGATTGCTCTATTCTCAAGCAATAAATCAATCACGAAACGAAAGAGCTTGACTTCTACTCATATATTGAAGAGATCTTTCACTTTCGTGACATCTCAATTCAATCAAAACAAGAAGTTTATTGAACAGTTAAAACAGCGTGACGCGACTTTGACTAGCATCAATTCTAAATCAATGTTCAGTCTGAAATCATTCTTTTTCAGTTCAATGAACATAGCAATGATAAAAGCAACGACATATAGAATGTTAGTCAAACGTTCAGACATCAAGACATTTGCTGTTATTGTCTTGAAAATCGATCGACTCATAACTACAGCTGAAAACAAGTCTGAAGAAGTGAATCTGCATGAGTTTTCTCATGCTGAAGCTCTCGAGCAAGTCAAGATCAAGCTTTTCTCTAAATATCACGACTATTTAGACATCTTCGATCGAGCAATGATCAATCAACTATCATTACATCATTTCTATTATCACAAAATTGAGTTGATCGATGAAGAAACACTTTCTCGAAGCAAACTATATCAGATGTTTGATCACAAGCTTCAGAAGATAAAGAAGTATCTGATCAATCATCTAAACAAAGAGTTCATTTTCTTCAGCTTTGCATCATACGTCTCGCTCATCTTGTTCATCGAAAAGAAAGACGATAGTCTGCGTTTCTGCGTCGATTACAGAAAGCTCAATGCTTTGATCAAACGAGATCGCTATTCTTTGTCATTGATAGACGAGACTTTCGCTCGTATACAAGAAAGCAAGTATCTGACTCAATTGAACATCATTGTCGCGTTCAACAAACTATGCATGCACTCAGATAGCGAAGATTTGACTATCTTTATTATCTTCTTCAACTCATACAAATATCATGTAATGCTCTTTGAATTAATCAACAAATCTGCGTTCTATCAACACTATATGAACGACGTGTTGTTTGAGTATTTACATCAGTTTTGTCAGATTTATCTAGATGATATTATCATCTACAGCAAGATTCTGAAGAAATACAAGCAACATGTACGATTGATCTTGAATAGACTACAAGAAGCTGATCTATAGATAGACATCAACAAGTGCGAGTTTCATGTTCAGAAAACTATCTTTCTAGAACTCTTGATATCAATCGAAGAATTGAAGATGAATTCGCGAAAGATGCAAGCAGTCGTTGATTGATCTACACTCAATAATCTCACTCAGATGCAGTTCTTCATTGACTTCTGCAATTTCTATCAACGCTTCATCAAGAACTTTTCGAAGATTGTTCATTCAATGATTCAACTCACTCAAAAGAAGATCATATTTGAATGAAATGAAGTCTGTCAGATCGTCTTTGATCATGTGAAGAGACGTATGATCAAGACTTTTATACTACGTCACTTTGATTAAACTTGTGAGACTATTCTTGAAATCAACTCATTCAACTACGTCAACGATAAAGTTCTCTCTCAATATGATGACGAAGAAGTACTACATTCAATTGTCTTCTATAGCAAGAACATGTCTTCTGCTGAATGCAACTACAAGATATATGATAAAGAACTTCTGATCATTATTTGAGCATTTGAACACTGACGATTCAAACTGAAGCTAACTGACATTTCTATCAAGATGTTCATCGATCATCAAGCGCTCATCTCATTGATGAAAGATAAAGAGTTGAGCAGATGTCAAATGCGTTGAGTTCAGAAGCTCGCTGACTTCAACTTCAGAATAATGTATTGATCTGATAAACAGAACATCGAGATCGATGCATTAACTCGTCAAGCTGACGTCATGCTCAGAGATTCAGAAGATGCGTGCGTTCGCTATCAATGAATCATTATTCTGACTTCAAATTGAATGAAAATTGCTGATTTAAAGAAGAACATCAGTGAATCAATCTATAAACAGATTCTTGAGACTAATGAAATCGACGAGAATTGTACGCTACTTCGCGAAGCAATAGCAAGAGATGAGACACAATATGAAGATATCAAATTAAAGAATTGTTGAACTCAGAATGAAATCTTGTATCATGATAGTCAGTTATGAATCTCGTTCAACGAGCTTCTACAAATGAATCTGATTCGTGAGATGCACGATCAATCATCAGTTGATCATTATGATATTCTTAGAACTGTGTAAGTCATAAAGCGAAACTACTATTGATCATTCATGCGAAAAACAATAAATTGATATATTCAAAACTGCTATATCTGTCAACGTTCAAAGACATCTAGAGATAAATCAAATGACTTGCTTCAATCTCTATTGATATTTGAACAGCGATAAAAAGACATAGCAATGAACTTCATTATCAATCTATCTGATTCAAGCGAGTACAACGCTATTCTGACAATCATCTGCAGATTGTCAAAAGAAAGACATTATATTTCTTGCATCATTGATGATGAAAATATCACTGTCAAAAAGACAGCTGAAATGCTGATTCAATGAGTATATTGAACTCATGATCTATCAAGCTTCATAGTATCTGATCAAGGTTCGCAATTCATCTCTATACTATGAAAGTTTCTTTGCAAACGACTAAGCATTTTTCTTTGATTGTTTATCGTCTATCATTCTCAGATCGACGATCAAAGCAAACGAGTCAATCAGAACGTCAAGCGATATCTTCAATTCTTCTGTTCGTATATGCAGAATGACTGATCTAAATGACTATTCATGATTGAGTTCATCGACAATAACATCTTGTTCTCAGTCATCTTCTTGATTCTCTTCTTCATGAACAAGAGCTTTCATTCTCATATGAGCTTCAACTCTGACATCATCGAGTATGAAAGCACTCGCGAACGCTTGCAGATCGATCAAGTCAAGAATATATCTGAACAAATGAACAAGACATTGATCTTCGCTCGTGAAGCTCTGATCAAAACATGAAAACAAATGATGAATCAAGCTAACAAGCATAGAAAGAAGATCAATTACAAGATTGAATCAAAAGTGTTTCTGAACGAACGAAACATTGTTACAGCGAGACTCTTCAAAAAATTGAATGACAAGATGCTCGATTCTTTTCAGATCATCAATCTCATTGACTCATTCTATAAATTGAAACTACTCGAAACTATGCGTATACACGATGTATTTCATTCAGAGCTTCTTCGTTTCGTCGTCAATGATTCTATGTCTGATCAGAAGAATGAATTTTCGAAGTCAATAGTGATAAACAATGAAGATGAATGAGAAATCAACAATATATTGAACTTTCAATGATATCGAAGATGACTTCAATATCGAGTCAAATGAAAGAGCTATGACAATGATTTCAACTGATATAACGCTGACAACGACGAATTTATGAATGCTCAAGAGATGATCGATGACTTTCATATCAAATATTCAAGAAAAGCGCACTAAGAAACAACATTCATGCGAACATGAATATTCAAGAAAGAGAGATAATGTTATGATTCTAGTCTTCATCTATTCTTTCTAGTCTTCGTCTTGATTTCATTCTAATCGAGTCTAGTAAGCATTCGAGCTAAAAATGATGTCATTGAGACTCTGCATCATATGTGTAAGACGTCAATTCAATCGAGTCTAGCACAAAGCTGAGAAACACACATATAAAAATCGAGTTCTTTTCTGTAGATACTTTTCTTTCTTAGCATTTATTTATTAGTTAAATGACATTTATATGACTCGCTCTATGCTGATTTCTAACACTACTGATATTCATCAATGATTTACGAATGAACTTTCGAAAAGTAGATGTGATTCGAAGCTGAAAAGTGTCTCGATTGTTGACTCATGTACAAATCTTCATTGACTTCTGCAATTTCTATCAATGATTCATAAAGAACTTCTTGAAGATTACTCAATCTATGATAAAGCTGATTTGAAAAAATCATTCATTTAAATGAACAAAGATCTGTCAGATGATCTTTGAGAAACTGAAGCAACAGATGACAACAGTTCTTATTCTGAAGCATTTTGATTGTTATGAATGCATCAGAATTGATTAGAACTAATCAAGATCTAGTCAAGATTTGATCTAGATCTGACTCAGGTTTGACTCAGATATGACTCAGCATCTTTTCTCTTTTCTAGCATCTTCTAATCAGCTTTTATTGTCTTTTAGATAAACATACTTCTTTGTGTTACGAGTAGTTAACAGATGTCTATGACAAACACATTTCTTTATGTTGCAAACATTTTTCAAATCAATTCTTTTTTGTGTTTCAACACGTTCTCTTTGAGATCAGCGTTGATCTGAGTAACTACTATATAAAGCATGTTCTTCTTGCTTTTTGTATCTTCTTTCTTCTGTATTCTTAAAGTCTTAGTTATAACTATCTCTATAAATCAAACATTCTAGTCACGCACGCACTCTGATTAGTTTCTAGACATGATCTCAACATTACTTTAAGAATTCGTTAATTACATGATACTGATTTCATTATTCATTCAAATTCACTCGATTGACAACGAGATGAGTATAAAGAAATTTGTGTATTTGATGATCAACAACATTGAAAGACAAAACAACATCAAGAAATTAATAGAATCAAGAAATTAAGATCTTGCATTGCTAGAGAATCTACAGCTCATTCAGTACGCGCTCGTTCAAATCAATTAATAGAATCAAGAAATTAAGATCTTGATTGCTTGAGAATCATCAAAAAAATTCTTCTCAAATCAGCAATACTTTTCTTTGAAGACTAAACAACTTGAACTATGATCTCACTACATATCGTCAAGCATCGCTCTTTGCTCGATCGTTAATTCTTTGTTATGACTTGATCATCTGTGAAAAATTTCTCTGAGAATTATCAAAGTCTTTATTCTTCTGTCATTGCAGATTCAATCATCTATTCTGAGTTATCATCTTGCATATTGAAATATTTTAGAATCGACTTCGTACAAAAACGTCATCACTCTGTGTCTCACTCTCAAACTTTCAATGAATCTTTGAAAGCTTCTACTCTCTGAGATATAAAAAATGTAAAGCAGCTACAACATTGAGTCAAACAAGACTCAGAAGTGTTTCTAGAAGATTTAAACAGTCTTCAAACTCAATGAGATCTTGATGTGAAAGCTTGTGAGCTATTTGACAAGATATCAAGCGAACAAATATGAAAGACTCGCTTTAAGAAAATTGATCGAGCAAAGAAACGATTGAATCAATTGAATCAAACACTTCAGAACAAATTGATTGAAGCACAATATCATCTGCGAGTGACTAGAAATGTCACTTCATTGATCTTTATTCTTTTCACATTCAGCAAGCAATCTCAGAAAGCTTTTGAATTCATCTCTGTTTACTGATGAAAAAGAATCTATCTGAGATGATTGACAAGAAAAGATTCGCGACAAGCTAGAAATCAACGTTGATCATTTTGATAATGACAGAGTTATACTAGTCTACATTCATTCTTGAATCAGCGAAGATGCAGTCAAAGTCACTCTAGTCAGACGTCAGCGAGATTCATTGAACTCTTATTCAACAATCAATGATCTACTAAATAAACTTGCTCAGCTATACAATAATTTTGACAAAGAGAGAAACTTTCGAAGAAAGTATGTTAATCTCTCTCAAGAAAAGAGCAAATTCAGCGATTTCTATTCAATGTTTCAACGTCTGTTCTTTTATCTAGAGTATCATGAAAAGCAATTGATCATTAATTTATGAGACAAGATAGTTTATCATCTTCATGCAGCTTGAAGTAGTCAATTAATTCAGTCAGAATCTCTGAACGAAATTCGTGACTATCTGATTCATTTGCACAATGAGCATTGAGTCATGAATGACATCAAAGAAAAGAAATTCATGATCAAGATCAGAAAGCAAGTTATCTTTGCTGAGAAATGAGATTCATTGAATCTCTATAGAAAGATCAAAGTTATCGTCGATCAGTTAAAATTGTGTGACGTGACTTTGACTAGCGTCAAAGAGACAGATCTACAAACTGAAAGTTGTTTCATTTGTCATAAGTCAGATCATTTCTCTAGAGAGTGCTTTGATCGAACTTCAAGAATCAATGCATTAGAAGATGATGAGTTTGATCAATTTACATTGAACTCTGAGTCAGATTCTGATTCAAAAAACTAGTTATTTCTTTCAGAGTCATTGAAGAGATAGAAATCATATTTTTGTGCAGTCAAATCAAAGTTCTATCAAAAGAAAACTATTTTGAAAAGTCATTTCTGATCAATGCTTCTCTTATCTCTCAGAGCAATTCTTTCAGCCTTCGCTCTTTGATAGACAGTGATTTCGTCATCTACACGCTGATACATGACAAGCTAGTTGATAAAGTATGTCAGAAACTTGAAATACAATCTATATCACTAGCAAAAGAGAAGTTAATACGAGAATATGATGAGAAGTTAGCTAGAAAGACTATTACTCATAAGATTTTACTCAATCTCACGATTGAAAGTCATAAGAAATTGACTGTGTCAATGCTGATAGTTAATATCGAGCATCATGAAGCTATATTGAGCAAACTCTGAATGAACAAAAATAAAATATTATTGAACATGAGACATGATACTATCGTATATTCTGATCAATTAAATATTTCTATTTCGATTTTTTCGATCTTGTCAAATATAAAGCATTCAAGTTGATCGCGATCAACTTTCATCTCTTCAGCGACTCATAGCAATGCTTCAAAGATTTTCAAGCGCTCAGTTTCAATCATTCAGAAAGAGTCATTTTCAATTCAAAACATAGACATCGTCTCTTTTCAAGCACTAGTAAAACGAAAAAAGAAGAATCAAATCAAGATTTTTGCTATGTTTGTTGAAGACATCGATAGAAAAATCATTTACAATACTCAATGTGAACTAGATGTTATAAACGTCTTTTCAGTCAATGAAATGACTCAGAATCTAGAAGATATTAAAGTCAAGCTATCATTGAAGTATCAAGATTTTCTAGATGTCTTTGATCGAGTTCAAGCAGACAAGCTATCGTCTCATCGTTCGTATGATCATAAGATAGAGCTTAATAGTGACGTAACATCATCTCACTGTCGAGCATATTGAATGTCTCTCTACAAGCTTCAGAAAGTAAAGAAATATTTGAACAAGAATCTTTTCAAAGAATTTATAACTTCTAGCAAAGCTTCGTATTTCTCATCTGTTCTGTTCGCTCTAAAAGCAAATGAAGATCTACGATTCTGCATAAACTATCGAAAGCTCAATGTTATTATCAAAAGAAATCACTATTCTTTATCTTTGATAGATGAGATGATCAACAAAATAGTTGATTGCAAGCATCTGACTTGATTGAATATTATTTCGATGTTCAATAAACTATGAATGCATTCTGATAGTGAAAACTATACTATCTTTATTATCGCTTTAAAAGCATACAAATCAAAGATGCTACTTTTTGAACTTATCAATGATTTGATCTCGTTTCAGCAGTATATGAATGATGTTCTATAAGACTTTCTAAATGACTTTTGTCAAGTCTATCTAGATGACATTCTGATCTACAGCAAAACTCAACAAGAACATAAACAACATGTCAAAATGATATTGAATCGCTTACAAGAAGTGAGTCTACAGATGAATATTTGAAAGTGCGAATTTGATGTAGAAGAGATCATCTTCTTAAAAGTCATAGTATTTGAACAGAATCTTCGTATGAATTCTGTCAAGGTGAAAGTTATAGTCAACTAAACTACGTCGATTAATCTAAAAGAAGTTCAGAGCTTCGTGAGATTTGTTAACTTTTATCGTCGTTTCATTAAGAATTTCTTGAAGCTAGTCAAATCATTCACTCAGCTGACTAGAAAAGACACGTCTTTTGTTTAAAACAAAGTCTGTGTTCAAGCTTTTGATGATCTAAAGAAACAAGTCAGCTTGATCTCAGTTCTACGACATTTCAATTCAAAACGACAGACTATTCTAGAAATCAATGCATCTGACTACGTCAAAGATGAAATTCTATCACAGTACGATGATGAGAAAGTTCTTCACTCGATAGCTTTCTTCAGCAAAAGCATGATTCTCGCTGAATGCAATTATCACATCTATGACAAGAAACTGCTGATCATTATTCAATGTTTCAAACACTGAAGACTCGAGCTTGAATGCATCGAGTTACTCATTCAGATGTTCATCAATCATCAGACTTTGAAGACTTTCATGAAAAATAAACAGTTAACTCGACGTCAAGTCAATTATCTAGACATTCTATTCAAGTTTAACTTTCAGATCATTTTTCGATCAAACAAAATGAATATTAAAGTCAATGCTTTAATCAGAATGTTTTTGATCAACGTCTCTGAATCAACTCAGCGTACTGAAGATTGCTATCAGATCATTCTGACATTCAATAAAGTAAATATTCTAGCTATTGAATCTGAAGTTGATCTCTATCAGCGAGTAAAAGATGTCAACAGAACAAATGAGTTTTGCAATGAGTATAAACAAGCTATAAGCGAAAACAAGCTCAAGCTACATAGCACTGAATTGAAGCACTGCAAAATCGTTGACGACGTTCTGTTTAGAAAAGATCTACTATGAGTTTCTGAGAATATGCATACAAAATTGCTAAAGAAAATTCATAATCAGACTTTCATTTCTCACTCTGATCATTGAAGAACTATTGATCTAGTTCAACGTTTCTACTATTGATCAGATCATCGAGCAACGATTAGACGTTACATTCGAAACTGTCATGTCTGTCAACGAAGCAAGACATCTAGAAATAGCATTAATAAACTTCTTCATTCTCTTTCAATTTCACAGAAACGCTGAAAGAATATAGCTATGAACTTCATCACTGAGCTATTTCTATCAGAAGATTATAACGTCATTTGCACAATCATATGTTGACTCATCAAGTGTTAGAAGTCAGCATAGAGCGAGTCATATGAGTGTTATTTAACTAATAGATAAATGCTAAGAAAGAAAAGTATCTACAGAAAAGAACTCGATTCTTATATGTGTGTTTCTCAGCTCTGTGCTAGACTCGATTGAGTTGACATCTTACACATATGATGCAAAGTTTCAATGACATCACTTCTAGCTTGAATGCTCACTAGACTCAATTAGAATGAAATCAAGACGAAGACTAGAAAGAATAAACAAAGACTAGAATCATAACATTATCTTTTCTTCTTGAATATTCATGTTCGCATAAATGTTGTTTCTTAGTGCGCTTTTCTTGAATATTTGATATGAAAGTCATCAATCATCTCTTGAGCGTTCATAAATTCGTCGTCGTCAGCGTTATATCAGTTGAGATCATTGTCATAACTCTTTCATTTGACTCGATATTGAAGTTGTCTTTGATATCATCGAAAGTTCAATATATTGTCAATTTCTCATTCATCTTCATCGTTTATCACTATTGATCTTGAGAATTCATTCTTCTGATCAAACAGAGAGTCATTGACGACGAAACGAAGAAGTTCTGAATGAAATACATCATGTATACGCATAGTCTTGAGTAGTTTCAATTTATAGAATGAGTCAACAAGATTGATGATCTGAAAAGAATTGAGCATCTTGTCATTCAATTTTTTGAAGAGTCTCGCTGTAACAATGTTTCATTCGTTCAAAAACACTCTTGATTCAATCTTATAATTGATCTTCTTTCTATGCTTATTAGCTTGATTCATCATTTGTTTTCGTGTTTTGATCAGAGCTTCACGAGCAAAGATTAATGTCTTGTTCATTTGTTCAGATATATTCTTGACTCAATTGATTTGCAAGCGTTCGCGAGTGCTTTCATACTCGATGATGTCAGAGTTGAAGCTCATATGAGAATGAAAGTTCTTGTTCATGAAGAAGAGAATCAAGAAAATGATTGAGAACAAGACGTTATTGTTGACAAACTCGATCATAAGTAGTCACTTAAATCAGTCGTTCTGCATATATGAACAGAAGAATCAAAGATATCGCTTGATGTTCTAATTGACTCATTCGCTTTGATCATCAATCTGAGAATAATAAATGATGAACAATCGAAGAAAAATGCTCAGTCGTTTGCAAAGAAACTTTCATAGTATAGAGATAAATTGCAAACCTTGATCAGATACTATGAAGCTTGATAAATCATAAGTTCAATATACTCATTGAATCAGCATTTCAGCTGTCTTTTTGACAATGATATTTTCATCATCAATGATGCAAGAAATATAATGTCTTTCTTTTGACAATCTGCAAATGATCATCAGAATAGCGTTGTACTCGCTTGAATCAAATAGATCAATAATGAAGTTCATTGCTATGTCTTGTCATCGCTGTTCAAATATCGATAGAGATTGAAGCAAGTCATTTGATTTATTTCTAGATGTCTTTGAACGTTGACAGATATAGCAGTTTCGAATATATCGATCTATCGTTTTTCGCATGAATGATCAATAGTAGTTTCACTTTATGACTTTCACAGTTCTAAGAATATCAGAATGATCAACTAATGATTGATCGTGCATCTCACAAATCAGATTCATTTGAAGAAGCTTGTTGAACGAGATTCATAACTGACTATCATGATACAAGATTTCATTCTGAGTTTGACAATTCTTTAATTTGATATCTTCATATTGTGTCTCATCTCTTGCTATTGCTTCGCGAAGTAGCGTACAATTCTCGTCGATCTCATTAGTTTCAAGAATCTGTTTATAGATTGATTCACTGATGTTCTTCTCTGGATCAGCAATTTTCATTCGATTCAAAGTCAGAATAGTGATTCATTGATAGCAAACGTGCTCAACTTCTGAATCTCTGAGCATGACGTCAGCTTGACGAGTTAATGCATCGATCTTGATGTTCTGTTTATCAGATCGATACATTATTCTGAAGTTGAAGTCAGCGAGCTTCTGAACTCAGCGCATCTGATGTTTGCTCAGCTCTTTATCTTTCATCAACAAGATGAGTGCTTGATGATCGATGAACATCTTGATAGAAATGTCAGTTAACTTCAGTTCAAGTCATCAATGTTCAAATGCTCAAATGATGATCAAAAGTTCTTTATCATATATTTCGTAGTTGCATTCAGCAGAAAACATGTTCTTGCTATAGAAGACAATTGAATATAGTACTTCTTCATCATCATATTGAGAGAGAACTTCATCATTGACGTAGTTGAATGAGTTGATTTCAAGAATAGTCTCACAAGTTTGATCAAAGTGACGTAGTATAAAAGTCTCGATCATACGTCTCTTCATATGATTGAAGATGATCTAACAGACTTCATTTCATTTAAATATGATCTTCTTTTAAGTGAGTTGAATCATTGAATGAACAATCTTCGAAAAGTTCTTGATGAAGCGTCGATAGAAATTGCAAAAGTCAATGAAGAACTGCATCTGAGTGAGATTATTGAGTGTAGATCAATCAACGACTGCTTGCATCTTTCGCGAATTCATCTTCAATTCTTTGATTGATATTAAGAGTTCTAGAAAGATAGTTTTCTGAACATGAAACTCGCACTTGTTGATGTCTATCTTTAAATCAGCTTCTCATAGTCTATTTCAGATCAATCGTACATGTCGCTTGTGTTTCTTCAAGATCTTGCTGTAAATGATAATGTCATCTAGATAAATCTGACAAAACTGATGTAAATATTCAAACAACACGTCGTTCATATAATGTTGATAGAATGTTGATTCATTTGTTAATTCAAAGAGCATTACATGATATTTGTATAAATCAAAAAAGATAATAAAGATAGTCAAATTCTCATTATCTGAGTGCATACGTAGTTTATTGAACGAGACAATGATGTTCAATCAAGTCAGATACTTGCTTTCTTGTATATGAGTGAGAGTCTCGTCTATCAATGACAGAGAATAATGATCTCGTTTGATCAAAGCATTGAGCTTTTGATAATCAACGCAGAAACGCAGACTTTCGTCTTTCTTTTCGATGAACAAGATGAGCGAGACGTATGATGCGAAGCTAAAGAAAATGAATTCTTTGTTTAAATGATTGATCAGATATTTCTTTATCTTCTGAAGCTTGTGATTGAACATTTGATATAGTCTGCTTCGAGAAAGCATTTCTTCATCGATCAACTCAATTTTGTGATCGTAGAAACGATGCAATGATAGCTGATCAATTATTGCTCAATTGAAGATGTTTAAATAGTCGTGATATTTAAAGAAGAGCTTGATCTTGACTTGCTCGAGAGCTTCATCATGAAAAAGCTCATGCAGATTCACTTCTTCAGACTTGTTTTCAGCTGTAGTTATGAGTCAATCGATTTTCAAGATGATAACAGCAAAGATCTTGACATCTGAACGTTTGACTAACATTCTATATGTCGCTGTCTCTATCATTGCTATGTTCATTGAACTGAAAGAGAATGATTTTAAACTGAACGTTGATTTAGAATTGACACTAGTCAAAGTCGCGTCACGCTGTTTTAACTATTCAATGAACTTCTTGTTTTGACTGAATTGAGATGTAACGAAAGTGAAAAATCTCTTCAGTATATGAGTAGAAGTCAAGCTCTTTCGTTTCGTGATTGATTTATTGCTTGAGAGTAAAGCAATCAATTTCTGACTAGTAGAATTGAAATTCAAAAATCGAAGAGAATCGATTTGCATATCAATTACTAGATCAATTTTGTTCATTCATGTTTTTTCAAAAATCATTTGATGTTGATTTAATCAAGTGATCAACATAGAAGCTGTGTCAATTGTATGATCTTGAACAGTCAGATTCAAATAAATGACATGAGTAATGAGTTTCTTAGCATAATGATCGTCGAATTCTCGAATTGACTTCGCTTTGATCAAAGTCAGAGACTCAATTTGCAACTGATCACAAACAATCTGCGTGATCACTTTATCAATGAATAAATAGTCAGCAGCTTCGATATCAATCAATGACTTCAATGAGTAACTAATTTCATTGCTAGAAAGTACACATTCAATAGTCAAAGATTCAGAAGCAAAAGAGTCATCTGACATGCTCATCGTTGAAGAAATTAACACATCTTTCATCACGTCTTTGATGAAAGTCTTTAGTTTTTTGTCTCGCTATTCTTGAAAGACATTTTCTCATTCTCTTTATTCTTTGAAATAATGATCTCATGTAAACGAGAAATGAATGCATAAGATGCAGAAGTGTCAATCTTGTTCAGCTGAGAGCAATTCTTGAACAAATGATCGAGAATCTTGCAGATGTAGCAGATAATTGACGATCTCATTGACTCAGAGATAGAAGAGATAGTTGACTTAACATAATTGATTATCAAAGTTGTTATTGACAGAGAAGTAGCGCATTTATCAGGTACGACAGTGACTTTGATGATGACAGTGCAACGTTCGCTGCAAAGCTGATAATTGACTCATTGTTTACTATTCACATCTTGAAGAAAGATTCTTAAGTGAATGAGCGAAGTAAAGTTCTTTGAACAGATTGATAGAGCGTTTTGCAAGCGATTATTGATTTTATTCTGAAGATCATTCATCAGAGTGCAATTGTCGTATTTGAGATAGTTGAATAGCTTCATAAAGTTGAAGTAGAAGACATTGAAAGACTTGTCTGCTTGTCTCAGAGCGTTGTACTCGCGACGACACTTTCGATTCTTATTCAGTTCATTGTATATTTCTTTCAGATGCTCAAATAGCTCGTTGATTGAGATGTATGAATCATGTTGATATCAAGCGAAGATGTGCTCAGCAGCATCATCTTCTAGTCTAGATATCACATAGACAATACAGATATTCTCATTATCAAAGTGATCGACATTTGTCTGAAGCTTGTCGTTTATCTTGATTCTTCAGCTGTCTCATGTCAATTCATCTTCATCAGTGAATATAAATAAGTTTGAAAACTTGAGAGACTTGTGATGATCGTTGTTAAATAGAGTGAACGACTTTCGTCGAGTATGATTCTCGATAGAAGCTCAAGACTTCATAGACTGTCGAGATTGAAAGTGATTCATTGAACGCTGTTTCTTTTTGAGACTCAATACTTTCTTTCGTAGTTCGATGATAATCTCTTCTTGAGTGTCAATTGTCGTTTAATTGATCTCTAGCTCATCAAGTCTCTTGATGTGATTGACTTGTAGATTGATTCATTGCTCATTGAGTTTCAAAGTCATGTCTCGTTGATCTCTTAGCTCGATCAGCATCTTGATGATCTCATCTGACTGATTGATAGCTCATTGACAAAGTTGTTGACTCATGTTGATGTCTCATGAGATAGCGACATTCTGAGATCTCGCTGAAGCATCAAAAGAAATAAGAAAAACTCGTTTACTAACAGTGCTTCTAAGCAGATGAGTTGTTCATGACTCGACTGATTCAGAGTCGCATGTCATTGTGAGAAAGATAAAGATAGATAGATAGATTTAATTGTGATAAGATTGAGTGATTGATTTGATAAATTTAAGTAAATTTGAATGTGTGTTTTGATGAAAGTAATTCAAAGAATCTCTTGCGAATTTTCTGAATGAACGAAGTAGATTATTTCGTATCATCTACACGTTGATAGCAGAGTAGTTGATTAGCATTTATCTACTGTTAGAAATCAGCATAGAGTGAGTCATATGAATGTCATTTAACTAATAGATAAATGCTAAGAAAGAAAAGTATCTACAGAAAAGAACTCGATTCTTATATGTGTGTTTCTCAGCTCTGTGCTAGACTTGATTGGGTTGACATCTTACACATATGATGCAGAGTCTCAATGACATCATCTCTAGCTCAAATGCTCACTAGACTCAATTAGAATGAAATCAAGACGAAGACTAGAAAGAATAGACGAAGATTAGAATCGTAACATCAAGAAACGTCACTATGTTTTCTGTCATTAAGAAGACGCTGACATCTCAGTTGAAGAAACGGTTTGAATCATGCTATGAAACGTCTATTGACTTCATGATCTATCTAGTTCTATTGTTTCAAACAGAGACTTTCAGTTCATATCAATCATGTGACAAAGTCTTTGCAAGTGACTTAAGATCACAGTTAATCTATCAACAGCTTATCATTCTGAGATCAATGATCAATCGAAACGAGCTAATCAAGACGTTGAATGAGAACTAAGAATCTACTGCAATTACATGCAGAACGACTGAGCAAAATGACTATCAATGATAGAATTCAGCGAGAATTTCAATATTTTCTCGATCATCTCAATGACTTCGTTCTACTTCAATAAGAATTTTCACTCACGAATGAGTTTCGATTCAGATACGACTGACTACGAAACTACTCGTGAACGTCTTGAAGCTAGAAAAGCAGATGATATTGTCATTTGAATGAAAGAACTTCTTATTTTTGATCATCAGCAATTGAAAAAGACGAAGCAGATCATTGAAGCTCAGATCAATAAACATAGACGAGACGTCATCTATGAAGTAGACGACTGAGTTTGATTATTCTCTAGAAACATAAAGACAACTAGATCATGTAAGAATTTGAAAGACAAACAGCTAGAATTCTATCAAATCACTGTCAAAGTTGAAATCTTCTATCATCTTCGTCTATCAATAAGCATGAAGCAGCTGCATTTAATGTTCAGTTCGAAGCTATTATGTTCTTATTTCAACGATTTCTTATCAGAACAGCATTCAGAATCATCTAGATCTCTCATTATTAAAGACTATGAGCATTGAAAGATAAATGACATTCTGAACTTTAAATGATATTGAGATTGAATACAATACAAGATCAAATGAACGAGACTAGATTGAGATGACGAATGATACTATGTCGATAAAGAAGAATTCAAGAACTCGAAAGAAGTTCTAGTTGAATTTCATAAGTTCTATTCAGACAAGTCACACTAAATTGAAAAACAGTGAAAATTTTTGCGTTTCATTTGTTCTATTCATGCAAACATGAATTTTCAAAGAAAAGAATAATGTTATGAATGCATCAGAATCGATTAAAACTAGTCAAGATTTAGTCGAGATCTGATCTAAATCTGACTCAGGTTTGACTCAGATATGACTCAGCATCTTTTCTCTTTTCTAGCATCTTTTAATCAGCTTCTATTGTTTTCTAGACAAACACACTTCTTTGTGTTATGAGTAGTTAAAAGATGTTTATGACAAACACATTTCTTTGTGTCACAAACATCTTTCAAATCAACATCTTTCTTGTGTTTCAACACGTTCTCTTTGAGACTTGCGTCAATCTGAGTAACTACTATATAGAGCGTGTTCTTCTTGCTTTTTATACCTTCTTTCTTCTGTATTCTTAAAGTCTTAGTTATAACTATCTTTATAGATCAAACATTCTAGTCACGTATGCACTCTGATTAGTTTTTAGACACGATCTTAACATTGATTCAATCAGAGAAGTTATTCTGAAAATGAACTTTTTGAACTATGTCAACGACAAAGTATTGTCTCAATATGATGATGAAGACATTCTACATTCAATGATCTTCTATAGCAAGAACATGATTTCTGCAGAATGCAACTATGAGATCTACGACAAAGAACTTTTGACTATTATTTGATGCTTGAAGCACTGACATCTTGAATTGAAATGTACTGATATTTCAATCAAGATCTTCATCAATCATCTGAATTTAAAGTACTTTATGATCATCAAGAAACTGATCAGATGACAAACTAAATGAGCTGAGAAGTTATTTGAATATAACTTCAAGATCATATATCAGTCAGAAAAGCAGAATCTGAAAGCAGACGCGCTGATCAGAATGTCAGACGTCAAGTCAGTTGAATTAAATGATGATCGAAAGTTATATCAGCATCAGATGCTATTATCAGCAAGCACATTTGAACTGCAATCAATAGAAGATGATCAAGATCTGACTCAAATCTTGTTCATATTTGACTCAGATTCAAAACAGAAATCAAAAGCTAATGAAGATTTAATCAAAGAGATGATTTCTATTTAAAATCAAATTATAGTTGAAAATTAAACGAATCAACAATGTATTGATATTCAAACAGTCATAGAACAGAACAGAAGAACTTGTCAAGATATAAGTCTAGACAATTGCAGAGTACTGAACGAAGTACTTTGAAAGAATGATAGACTGTGAGTTTCTCAGTCAATGATCACTCAATTGATAAGAAAAGCACATGATCTTTTGATCAATGATCATTCTGACATGAATTGAACGTTAGACTTGTTAAGACGATCATATTGCTGATTGAAGATGAGAATGACAATCAAATGCTACATTCAAAACTGTTATGTTTATCATAGATCAAAAGCATCAAGAGATCGAATCAATAAACTACTGAAGTCATTATCTATATCTGAACAACGATGACAAGACATATCATTGAATTTCATTATCGATTTATTAAAAAGTGATGAAAGCAACGCGATTCTGACAGTGATAGATCGATTGTCTAAAGAACATCATTATATACTCTGTTAATCAGATGACGAAGAAACTTTCGCTGAACAAACAGTCAAGCTGCTGCTGATATGAGTCTTCAGAACTCATGAGCTATCAAGATCAATAGTGTTTGATAGAGATTTGCAATTTATATCAATTGTTTGAAAGTCTTTATGTCTGAGACTCAACATTAAGATGAAACTATTCATTAACTATCACTCACAAATTAACGATCAAACAAAAAGAGCAAATCAGAATGTAGAATGATATCTACGAAGCTACTGCTCATACATGCAAGATGACTGATTCATCTGACTATTTATGACTGAATTCATTGATAACAATGCTATTTCGTCATCAATTGAATAATCAGCGTTCTTTCTGAATAAGAGCTTTCACTCTCATATGAGCTTTGATTCAAATTCAACTGAATATGAGATCACTCAAGCTAGAATTCAAGCGAGCAAAGCAGAGAATATATTTAAACATATGAAATGATCATTAACATTGATCAAGCAGACATTAGTAAGAGTCAGAATTACAATGAAGAAACAGATTAACAAGCATTGAAAGAAAATGATTTACAAGATAGATGACATGATGTTTCTGAATTCTAGAAACATTATGATCGCAAGATCATCAAAGAAGCTGAACAATAAGATGCTAGAATCTTTCAAGATTCTGACTGAGATCGAACATGCATATCGACTGAAACTGTCATCGACAATGAAGATTCATTCAAAGTTCATCTTGAATCTACTATGATTGAATTCAAAAAACTCTCTGAAAGAACAATGAAATGAGTCATCTGATTCTATAGTAATAAATGACGAAGATGAATAAAAAGTGAAGAACATACTGAACTTCAAACATTACAGAAGACAACTGCAATATCATGTCAATTGAAAAGATTATGATGTCGATCTACATTGATACAATGTTGATGAAAATGAGTTCGAAGACTGCTTGAAAATCATAAATGACTTTCATCAGAAGTATTTGAACAAGTCAAGTTAGAAATTGACTCAACAAGAATTGATCAATTGAACTGCAGCAATGAGAACATTGCTAAATGAAGAGAAAGAATAATGTTGCAAGCATGCATCTTTGTTATCTCTGATTAGTCTGATTAGTTTAACATAGACTAGTATAAAGCTGTGAGTAAAGTTATTGTTGACACGCTAGCGATCTAACGTGCCTTCGTGAATAAAACTCACGTCATGTTGCATTTTCTTTCTACTTCAGCTTTGAACTTCTAGTTAAAATACACTCATATGATTCGCTCTATGCAGACTCATAACAATATCATTTGCAACATTAATACATTTGCTATGTTGATTGATTCACTTGTGATTTTGCAATGCTTGTATAAAAGTAAATGATAATGTAATAATTAAAGAAGATGTTGAGAAAGAATTGATATACTTGACTTAAGATTTTGCTGTCATCAGAACTTCAATCAACATTCTTGAAGATTTAGTAAGTGATGTAAACTCATTGTTTCTATTGATTACTTCTAATCAGCATGTTATATGATCAGCAGTCAGTCAATGATGAACATCTGATTCATTGATTCAACAGTACTTTTTCTTATTGTGACAGTTTTCTTTGTAAATTCAATTCATCTGAAGAACTTTCATTTGTTTTACAATGTTTGCATGAAGTTGATCATGCTCATTGACTTTCTTCTTCAGCTTCATTGTTTGAGTGAATGATATTTTCATCATCGAAAGCTTAGTTATGAACGCTGAAGACGTGATATCAATCTTATCATGATCAAAAATGAGTTTTAGATTAATGTTTACATTCTTTTTGTCTGTTGAGTACTTCTGTTGAATGTTTAAAGTTACTTTCTTTCAAAAATCATGCAATGTCAAAGTCATTCACTCATTCTTCTTTATTAAATATCAAATGATGATGACTTTTATAAATATTAACACACACTTCATGTCGATGAAATTAACATGCTCAGAGCATTTATGCATCTGCTCTTGATGCAAATCTTGAAAATTGACGTTGTCTTCATCATTTATAGTAATTTGCAAGATGTCATTAATGATGAGAATGATTTCATACTTAACTGTCATGTTCATAAATGATCTGAGTGATTTTAGTGATGACTTTGACTTCGTTGATTTTCATCTTTTCATCAATGCAGTGAGCTTTGTGAATTGATTTGAAGCTGCTTGAATCTTAGACTGATTGTCATTTAGATTCTTCTCATTCTCATTCTCATCTTCAAATCAGTCAAGCTTCGCTGATGATGATACACACGCTCTTCAAGCAACAAAAGTAGCAGCAGTCTTAGCGATAAAGATCACAAGCTCGCTCGAGATGAGTGCATTTACGACTTGAGAAGTCTGAGAGATCTTGAAGAAATTAAGTCTGAGCAAAGAAAGATCTTCTACATCTGAAAGCATCGGAGATGAGAAGATCTCTGTCTCTGAAGAAAGTACGATAGAATTCTTAGATACGGGGGCGATTTTGCGTGCCTTAGAAGTCTTGGGTGCATCTAGATGAAGCAGAGCCTTGGAGGGAGCCCTTTTGCGTCCGATACGCCTGAGGGGCATTCTGACTATCTAGGATTGCCCCCGTGTGAGGCTGAGGTTTGTATAGCTTCAAAAATGAAGCTTTGGGGTGTTTTGAGGGTGTGGGGATGATATCTAGGTATTTGCTCTATTTGCATCAAATTCGGAGCTGATTTGTGTGTTTTCCCCGCCAAATTCGCTAAAACCCGAAAACTGAACCAGACTTTTGCATACAACGATATGAGGTTAAACTTGAAAGCGTAGACACAGGCTAACGGGAAGGTCGAAGAAGGCCTTGATCTCGACTAAATCTCTCATCTTTACTTCTTACAAGCGACTCTATATTGCTAATTGAATTAAGTCTGGAAACCATTTCTGCCATGTCGATTGATTGCAATCGGAGATGAGGCTAGATGTTCCCTCGTTTTGACAATTCCTTTTCTACAAGACGTTAATCTGCTCGTCACACATTGTTGCAACATATGCTAGCTTCTTCCTGGTCATGCTTTTGTTCTGCTTCACTTTGGATAAGTTAAACCCCATTTCTTATAACCTTTCCTGCGACCAGAGATTCGTTGACCTCTGGTCAACCTCATCTAAGGCTAACCGGCCACCGAAGAGTTGTGAAAGCGATCCATATTAGGAAAGTTTACTCCGAAGAGAAATTCAAGTCAACTGCCGACTACAACAGCAACAACGTGGGTTGTGACGCCATTAGCACATGACTCTAATCAACCCCAGAGCAGTTGCGCTTTTTCCACGGTGAGCTTCGACATGTGCTTGGTGGAGAATATAGTAATGTCATTTACGAGATGGAAAGCCACCGACGAGCCATAAATGTGCTGGGCCGACTTCAAACCATGCCGAGTCTCCTATGTCTTGAGGCCATACGCATCTCCTGCACAGTGGTCTTGATTCGAATTGATAGGCAATCAGGCACACCTACAGGCGCCCAAGGATGAGTTGCTTATTTGGCTGCATTAAAAAATAGTAGCCCAATGGGAAGAACTTTGAACTTACTGTAATGTAGGGTGTTTTGACAGGCGCCCGCCCTGGTAGTGAGGCGTCAAACCAGCTGCACGGTCACGGCCACGGCTCACTACGGCTCACTGCAGGATTTTAGCGCTCGTTTGTATTGTTAATCTTCCTCCTCCTCAAGAGTATCCGCCTTGGGCTTCAGATCTCTGAGCAGATTCTACGCCATATCAATTGCAACACCTGGTGATGCTCGATCCTTGAGCATGCTTCTGGCGAACTTGTGCACGAGTCGAACATGGCCTTCGGAGCTACCAAAGGCCCAGCCTTCGTATATAGGGCACCTTCCTAGTCGCTTTTTGACTTTAAATCTCTCGTTGCAGCATCTTTTCGATTCGGCCGTGTCTTGGGGAGAGCGAGTCGGCTATTTGAAACGAGATCTGTGTTCAAGTCTTTGACAATCTAAAGAAACAAGTCAGCTCAATCTCAGTACTTCGTTACTTTGATCTCAAACAACAAGCTATTCTGAAGATCGATGCTTCAAACTATGTAAAAGATGAAATACTATCTCAGTATGATGATGAGAAAGTTCTTCATTCGATGATTTTCTACAGCAAAAGCATGATTCTCGCTGAAATCAATTATCACATTTATGACAAGAAATTGCTAGTTATTATTCAATGCTTTGAACACTGATGACTTGAGCTGAAATGCACTGAACTACTCATTCAGATGTTCATCGATCATCAGACTTTAAAGATTTTTATGAAAAATAAACAGTTGAGTCGACAACAAGTTAACTATCTGAACATTCTATTGAAGTTCAACTTTCAGATCATCTTTAGATCAGACAAAATGAACACTAAAGTCGATGCTTTAATCAGAATGTCTTTAATGAACGTCTCTGAATCAGCTCAGCGTCTTGAAGATCATTTTCAAACTATTCTGACTCTCAGTAGAATCAATGTTCTATTTATTGAATTGAAAGCAAATCTCTATCAATGAGTATGAATGATTAATCAAACAGATGAGCTCTGCAGCGAATATAGACAAGCTATGAATGAAAACAAGCTCAAATTTCATATCACTAAACTGAAGAACTGCAAAATCATTGACGACGTTCTATTTAGAAAAGATTTACTGTGAGTCTCTGAGAACATGCACACGAAATTACTACAAGAAGTGCATGATCAATCTTCAATCTTTCATCTTGACAATAAACGAATCATTGATCTAGTTCAGCGTTTCTACTATTGATCAGATCATTGAGCTACTATTCGATGATACATTCAAAACTGTCATGCTTATCAGCGAAGCAAAGTCTCTAGAAATAGCATCAATGAACTTCATCATTCTCTTTCGATTTCACAGAAACGCTGAAAAAATATAGCTATGAACTTCATCACTAAACTATCTCTGTCAGAAGACTATAACGTCATTTGCACAATCATATGTCATCTCATTAAAGAACATCACTATGTTTTCTGTCATTGAAAAGACGATGACATCTCAGTTGAAGAAATGATTTGAATCATGCTATGAAACGTCTATCGACTGCATGATCTACTCAGTTCTATTGTTTTGAACAGAGACTTTCAATTCATATCGACTATGTGAAAAAGTCTTTGCAAGCGACTGAGAATCACAGCTAGTTTATTCACAGTTTATCATTCTGAGATCGATGATCAATCGAAACGAGTCAATCAAAACGTTGAACGCGAACTTAGAATCTACTGCAATTACATGCAAGATGACTGAGTCAAATAAATATCTATGATGAAATTCAGTGACAATTCAAATATCTTCTCAATCACTTCAATGATCTTTTTCTACTTCAATAAGAGATTTCACTCTTGAATGAGTTTCGATTCAGATACAACTGATTACAAAACAACTCGTGAACGTCTTGAAGCTAGAAAAGTTGACGATATTGTCATTTGAATGAAAGAGCTACTGAATTTCGATCATCAACAATTGAAAAAGACGAAGCTGATCATCAAAGTTCAGATCAATAAACATAGATGAAACGTCACATATGAAGTAAATGACTGAGTTTGACTATCTTTCAAAAACATCAAGACAACGAGACTCTGCAAAGATTTGAAAGACAAACAGCTAGATCTTTATCAAATCACTGTTAAAGTGAGTATCTTCTATCATCTTCATCTATCAGTCAGCATGAAGCATCTGCATTCGATGTTCAGCTCAAAACTACTGCGATTGTATTCAGAAGACTCTCTATCAAAACAGCATTCAGAATCACTCAGATTAATCACTATCGAAGACGATAAACATTGAAAAATAGATGATATATTGAACTTCAGATGCTATCAAGATCGAATACAATACAAAGTCAAATGAACAGATCTAAATAGAAACAACGAATGATACTATGTTGATAAAGAAAAATTCGATGACTCAGAAGAAGTTTTGAACGAATTTCATAAGCTATATTCAAACAAATCGCGCTAAATATCGAAATAACTATTAACAAAAGTGAGCAAATGAACTACATTCATGCAAACATGAATTTTCGAAGAGAAAAGTAATGTTACGAGTGTATCAAGACTGAAGCTCTAATCAATTCACAGTGAACGCTAGCGAGTTCACTGCGTATTAATTAGAGCTAGTCAATGATCTAGTCAAGATCTGACTCAGATTTGACTCAGATATGACTCAATCTCTTTTTTCTTTCTCAACACTCTTTTCTTTCATCAACATTCTGTTCATCTACATCACATTCTTTTCATGTCACAAACACATTTCTTTCAAGTCTAGCGCAGTCTTTGAACATTACATAAATAGAAGCTTTTGTATCACTCTTTTTCTGTATTCTTAATATTCAGTTATAGCTATTTCTAAAGATCAAGCACTATCAACTCTGATCTTCATTGATTGTATCATTTAGACATGATTTTGACAATATGATGTTCAATCTAGTTAGATGCTTGCAACTCACTATTTTATCAATGATCTCATTTATCAGCGATAAAGAATATCTATTTCTTTTGAAAATGACATTTAACTTTTGATAGTTCACGCAGAATTGAAGATCTTCATTTGCTTTGAGAATGAATAGAATGAGAAAGAAATAGAGAGTCTGACTAGAAGTGATGAATCTCTTCAACAGATTCTCGTTTAAGTACTTTTTTACTTTCGGAAGTTTGACAGAAGACATTTGATAGACTCAACAGTGAAAAAGCATTGAATCACTGATGAGTTCAATTTTATGATCATAGAAGCGATGAGAAGATAATTTATTCAATTGAACTTGATTAAAAACATTTAGAAACTCATGATATTTTGATGACAGCTTCGCTTTAATATCTTTCAAATTCTGAGTCGTTTCATCAATTGAAGAGACGTTTAGAGCGTTCAAATTGCACTGAGTATTGTACGCAATTTTTCTATTGATATTCATCATGAATAAAGCAAAGATCTCGATCTTGTCTCTCTTTAAATGATTCAACAATGTCTTGAACGAAGCTGCGTTTATGCTTCAAATCAAGAATGACTTTTCTTGAATGAATCATTTGAGCATCATAGAGATTTTAGTCTGAATGATTGAAGAGAGCGAAGATGATCGTGATCAACTTGAGTGCTTTGAATTGAGAGAGATTGAAAAAATCGAAATAGAAGTATTTAATTGATTCAAGAAAACAATGACGTCGTTTTGCATATTCAATAATATTTCGTTTTTGTTCATTCAGAGCTTACTCAATATGACTTCATGATGATTGATATCAACTATCAACATTGATACAGTCAATTACTTATGACTTTCGATGATGAGATTGAGTAGAATTTTATGAGTGATGATCTTCTTAAATATCTTCTCGTCATAATCTCTTATTAGCTTCTCTTTTGTCAATGATATAGATTGAATTCTCAGTTTCTTGCATACTTTATTGACTAGATTAGAATGTATGATCATGTAGATGATTGAATCACTGTCTATTAAAGAACAAAGATTGAAAGATTGATTCTGAAAGATGAGATAAGCATTAATTAGAAACGACTTTTCAAAGTAATTTTCTTTCAATAGAATTTCATCTAGTTTGCACAAAGATATAATCTTTATCTTTTTGATGACTTTTAAAAAGATGACTAGTTTTTTAAATCGAAATTCAAATTGAAATTGAAGCAATCATATTCATTGTTCACTGCATTGATTCTGATAAATCGATCAAAGCATTCTTTAAAGCTATGATCTGATTTATCACATATGAAACAGCTTTCGACTAGAATATCTGCTTCTTTGACACTAGTTAAAATCGCGTCATGCAACTTTAGCTGATCAGACTTCAAGTGATCGATTGATTGAATGATAACAGTCACTTTATGAAAGATAGTTTTAAAAAGATTATCAATACATTTGATCTTGTTCTTGATCTCTTGAATGACTCGCTGATCATTATTCAAATGAATCAAATAGAAATGAATTTCTTTTAGAGAATCAGATTGAACTAGTTGATTTACTCAAATGAATCAAAGACAAGAATGTATTTTATCTTTCAAATTAGTGATCAGTTGCTTCTCATGATAGTCTAAATAGAAAGATAAACGTTGAAACTAAGTATAGAATTCACTGAATTTCTTGAATTCTTGAATCAAGTTGTAGTATTCTCTACAAAAGTTAACTTTCTTATTTGAATCATTGAACAACTGAGCTAGCTCTTTCAAAAGATCATCGATGATTTTATAAAGATTGATACAGTCACGTTCACATCTAGTCTGAGTGATTTCAGCTGCGTCATCAAATAATCTAGAATGTACATAGCTCAATTTGAATCATTCATTAGAAAAGAGATCAGCGTTAATCTCTAGTTTATTCTGAATTTTTTCATATCAGTTCTTTCAAGTAGAGTTCTTTTCATCAGTAAATAACGAAGAATCAGATATTTTTTGAGATCTAGAATGCTCAGAGTAGATAAAATCAGAAGAAGTGTTTTCTTTAGCTTGAAGTTTAGTCTTCAACTCTTTGATTTCATCTTCTTGTTGTTTATTTAACTCGTAGAGTTAATCTGTTTCTTCATCAAGAGTTAGACTTCAAGTCTTTCAGATTTCGTAGAACATGAGAAATATTATTATTTCAGCAAATGATTCATCATCTTCATGAATGAATGATGCAGCACTTGATGATTTCATTCATGATTTTAATGAATCAGCATCAGAGATTTAAGAGAAACGATTTTGAAATTTTTTGAAACACTCTTCAGTAAATGAATGACTAGACATGATGAGATTTGTTTGAAAAGAGAATTGAACGAATGACGATGCTTGATGATTGAAGAAGAAAGTCATATGAAGTGAGATTCAATCTTCAACAAAGAAGATGAGATTTGTTTGTTGATTGATTTGATTGATTCTTTAGCAAACAATAAAGATTCTTTATCGTTGAATCTATTGATTGATTTGATTCTTGAGCAATTCACGAAGATTCTTTATCGTGATTCTCATAATCGAGTGAACTTTGCATACTTAATGAGCAATAAGTAGTTTAGCAATTCAAACAGCTTTGTCATTGATTTTATTCAATTTTCTAGTGTTGTTCTATCTTTTGATTATCGTTGATCATCAGATAAATGAATTTCTTTAAACTCATTCTGTCTAGACGAGTATGTTGAATGAGTAATGAGATCAGTATCATGTGATTAACGAATTTTTAATATAATGTCAGAATCGTGTTTAAATGATACAATCAATGAAGATCAGAATTGATAGTGCTTGATCTTTAGAAATAGCTATAACTGAATATTAAGAATACAGAAAAGATTGATACAAAAGCTTCTATTTATATAATGTTCAAAGACTGTGCTAGACTTGAAAGAAATGTGTTTGTGACATGAAAAGAATGTAATGTAGATGAACAAGATGTTGATGAAAGAAAAGAGTGTTGAGAAAGAAAAAGAGTATTGAGTCATATTTGAGTCATATCTGAGTCAAACCTGACTAGCTCGCTGATTAGCTCTAATCATTACGCAGAGAACTCGCTAGCATTCACTGTGAATTGATTAAAGCTTCAGTCTTGTTCAGTCTTGATACGCTCGTAACATGATGCATCTTTCATGCAATGTATTCATCAATAAAAAACGCTGATAAAATGCTTCATTTCTTCAATCATTTTAAACTTTAAATGATGTGCAAAGATAAGTCAATCAAGACTCAATCATACTTTCAATCAGTTAATGAACAAGCATTAACATGATTAAAAAGTAGAGAAGAAAGTTGAGTTTATCTGTTCACTCACAAGCAACGCTTTCATCAAGAAAAACTAGCTGATCAGAAGTTCAGCTCATAAGTTGTCATTTTCATTCACTGTGAAGCTTTTTATCACGCTCAGCAGCGACTCTTTGAGTGATCTTTCTGCTATATCTAGCTTGTTTGCAGTGAGCATTCTAGACTGATCGCGTCGGGTCGAGTATTCGACTCGAAAAGTGTCGAGTCGAGTTGAGAAGTTGAATTCGAGCACTCGGGTCGGGTTGAGAAGCTTGATCCGATAATTCGACCCGAAAACTCGACTCGATTCGACAAGATATTAGATAGGTGTAAATAGCTTGGTCGAACAGCCTTCATGGTCCCCTTCATGGCTTTCTACCATGTTTCCCCGTCATGACTCCCTACCAAAGTCAAACGGTCTTCATGTTTTCCCTTCATGTTCCCCTTCATGTTCCCCTTCATGTTTCTCGTCATGACTCCCTCCATGTTCCTCTTCATGTTCCTCTTCATGTTCCCCTTCATGTTCCCCGTCATGACTCTCTACCAAACGGCCTCCATGTTCCCCTTTATGGCTCCCTACCAAACGGCCTTTATGTTCCCCTTCATGGCTCCCTATTAAAAGGTAATGCAAAAAGGTAATGCAAAAGCCAAAAACCGGAAAATTTTCTATATTTAGCCCTCTTGACGCCAAGCTCGGGTCCTTGGCGAGTCGGGTCGGGTTGACCCAATTCCCAGTCGGATCGAGTCGCGTCGGGTTGAAAATATGAGCAACTCGACTCGGATCGGGTTGAAAATGTGAGCAACCCGACCCGATCTCGGTTCGGGTCCAAAATGTCAACCCGAAACCCGACTCGACGGTCAGTCTAGAGCATTCTGCTGATCGTGCTGACTGATGACAATGTCAAACTCATTGTACAGAAATCAGATCATGTCATTCTGATAAACGATGAATTGTTGACTGAGAAAGTCAAGAAGCTTCTGAGCATGATATTCACTCAGAATCTTCGATCTATCAATCGTATCAAGCGCAGACGTCACATCGCTGAAATGAAGATGTTTTTTACGCATACGATTGATCTGCTGTCTGGTAACATGAGTGACTTTGTGTATGAACGTTGTGCTATCGCCACGAGCTAGGTGAAATTGAATCTCGTCTCTAAGGTTCTGGGTAAGAGCTTGGGGCATGGTAGATAGGATTGCCCCCGTGTGAGGCTGAGGTTTGTATAGCTTCAAAAATGAAGCTTTGGGGTGTTTTGGGAGTGTGGGGATGATATCTAGGTATTTGCTCTATTTGCACCAAATTCGGGGCTGATTTGTGTGTTTTCCCCGCCAAATTCGCTAAAACCCGAAAACTGAACCAGACTTTTGCATACAACGATAGTCTGAGTTGGGAACACGAACAAACCGGGGTGTTGCCAAGCTCAACGCGATCTGTAGACAGCCGGTGACGACCTAGTATGGTGTTCTTGTAGTGCTGTTTCATATTTTTCGCCCTGCTTGATATTCACTGTAGAAGCATGCATCGGCTACCAGCAGATTTGATTGACGAGGTCCGCAAGAACGTTCTGTCAGATCGAAGGTCTTATGATATATCCTAGGAAGACGGAAAGCTGGTAGTGAAAAGTGCTGCTTTGCAGTAACAGGATGTATGACAGTTCTAGCGCGTTCCAATATTGGGTTGCTGCAGTACATGCCAGAATCATGGACGAGGGGAAATCCTCAATGAAAACGCACGAGAATAGTCGACCAGCATTCAGAAGGCCCAATGAAAATCCGGAGGAGATCCCAGCAAAGGTAGTAAGAGAGGGCGAAAAGCACTTTACAACATGCTCTTGGTATAGCAGGGGTACCAAGATGCTCCTGCGAGGGCGGCTGCAAAGGCAGTATAGGCGAGCTTTATGCGGAATCAAAGTACGATATCAATTCTATGTACCTTCGCGCCATTTAAGAGGTTTAGTTAAGAGGTTGGAATGCCAGAGCGATCTCAGATATAATCCTCTTACAGCCTCCAATGGACCGATGATTGATCTTTTGCTCCATTGTTGGTCTGATTCGGTATTGCAGCAGAGGAGGTGCTGTACCAGCAGGGCAATGACACTTGGAGGCCCGTGCAGCTAGAATATTGTAGCAGCATGCTATCGCTGAAACCCTCCAACCCTACGCGAACTGCGTACAAGCGACGCCGCATGTTTTCGTTGCAGCTAGAGTAAAGCCCTTCTCTTCGCAGGTCCGGATCGCGAACGATATATAGTATATATCGTCACTATGACCTTTACCTTATGCGTACCATCGTGCATTGAGCGCTCACAGGAGAAGGAGACCCGCTTTACTTGATTTCTGCTATAAATGCCAACAGGTCCTCCAATTTCATTCCATAAAACAGGTGCCAGAGTAATATCTTCCAACGCAACCATTGCATTCGAACTTCGTCCGGATCCGAACCAAGCTACCGGCGGTCCTGAAAATACATTAATTGCCTTCGGATTTAATCGGTAGGCTGACGTTCATCTGCGGGAACCATCATTTGTTGGAATATGGGCTGACAACATCTTCAAGGGCCCCAATGTCTAACCGTCAGACGGGAACCGTGAAATGGTTCAACGACGAAAAAGGCTTTGGCTTCATTACTCCAGAATCCGGAGATGATCTCTTCGTCCACTTCAAAGCAATCAAATCTGACGGCTTCAAAAGCTTGAAAGAAGGACAAAAAGTTTCATTCGTCGCTACGCAGGGTTCAAAAGGCATGCAAGCCGAAGAGGTCTCGCCAATCTAGGAAGACTAGCGGATGCGTGTCTTGCGATTTGTGGATAGTAAGGAGGAGTTTTGCATGTGCGCGAACAATTATTTGATTCTGTTGGGAGGGGAGATGGAGTGTGTGAGTAGGAGCAAGGGGACGAAAATAAGACGATAGGATATGGCGGTACTACTGCTGTTTAAGGAGCTCCGAATTTCAGCACAAGCATTGTGCTGCAGAGTGGCTTTATCGATGTACAATTAGAATGATTTTCACCTACCGTACTACACCCTGATGCCGCGTGCATAGCTCATGCATAATGGACGAATATTGAAGGGCAGCCACTGGCGAGGGAATGAAACACTCCAATGGTGCAGCTGCACGATGTCTTTCTCCTGTAGGCTTACAAACAGTGCCCGCGCACCTTTTGCCCATGCGCATAATAACTTCGCTGCTAGCTTCGAGAGAAATGGACAAGTGATGTAGCATTCTGCGAGGCACTCGATCTTGGATAGACTTGGTTAGATGAAAGGCCACCGAGTATTTCCGCGCCTTGATAGCTCTGCTCATTGTCAAGAGAACCCACACGTATCTTCACTGTCGTTCTACCAACAGTTACCCGGAAATCACTCGTTATTGCAAGGCCTCATGAACATGTGCCTCGGTACCGATTCCTTTCTTTGGCCTTGACGTCTCTCCGTCACTCCATGGGTGCGAATACCAGGGGGCTAAGCGTCCTCGCAATCAGATACTAAAGTCGAAATATCTGTACATAGCACTCTAATTGCTAGGCGGAGGAACTTCTGGGGGACTAAGAAGTCAATAGCGTTGAGCGCGATATCCCACGGGAGGCTAAGATGGGGCTTACAAGACGTGTGTCGCCCCCCATTTTGACCGTGCAGTTAGGTGTGGCTGAAGAATTCCTCGAAGCCAGTCAAGAGATGCTTGACATGCTATTTGGTTCCAAATCCTAGGTGACTAGACAGGAGTAACATACTCACCGCTGTAGCTTCTACAACTTTACTTTCGTAGCGAGCGTTTAGTTCCAGCATGACATCACTACTTAAAAAGATACCTCTTACGAGTATATGTTGACAGACATTGTCGTAAGATCCAAGCTACAGGAACGTCGGTTGTAGTACGTATCGGAGACCACTGCAGCACTCGCTGGGAGTAGTGTAGGGTTTCAATAACACTCATATCCAAGGCTCGTAGAACTATATCCAAAAGCAAGTGATGGACGTTCCACATCTTAGCCTGTCACCCTGTATCCCTGCAATCTAAGAATGTATAGCAATATAAAGTAATCAATCGAACTATCCACCAATCGAACCAGGACAGGCCAATCATCCAGTACGGCAGTAACGCTCCCTATCATCGTAGAATATCCGCCACTGGCGGAGGATTATCGAATGTGCTTTTAAATATCATCCGCCTGGACTTTGCTCTGAAGGTCCGCTCCGTCGGTACTGTGGCTGATAGCCTTAAAGATCATCACTCGCGGCCACCAGTCACAGACACCGGAAGCTGCGACCCTGCTTTCGTAGTCAAGGTTGGAGGTCGGGGTCGCTGCACTGCCTCTTCGAACTCTTGGCTACGAGCGCTGACGGAGCGCTTGATCGACGAGCAGGTGGGGTGGCAGTGCCGCAGTGGCTGGGAAGACGGATGATGTTGATTGGGTAGTCGTGGTAGTCTTTGAGGAATTTCGTACCAGGATGCGGGGCGATCTCAAAACTGAGCCCCTCCGGCCCTTCCCCCAATGCAAGTCATGATAGTTCTACCTTACACCGATGATCGTCAACCAATTAATATTTCAATATCAGACCCCAATACGACTGATGTTGGTTGCGCCTTGACACCTTCCTTTCCATTTGCATCTCGTTCTGTGCTTCCCACTCGCTGGTCGATGAACTTAGCGGACAGACATCGCCTTCTTGTCTGACCATCGTCCATTTCTCGGCAATGCAGGTCCGCATATGATGATACGCCCGGCAATAATATATATCTTCTCTGAAACACCCCTCTCGCGCCTCTCTATTGCATGCATACAGCTCGAACATTAAGAACAGTCAGGCATTTTTGAGGAGCCCTGGAGACACAGGATTAGAGTGGATTTACTCGAATCCCTTACTCGGCGATGCGCTTGCCGGTCGGGGATTTTGCGTCGCTTGCTTGATGAACGAGCTTATTCACTTTGAAATCCGCGGGGTTGTGCTGATAAGATGGCCGATGTAACAAGTCATACTAATCAGATCCTATCTTTATCGGCCGTCACGTCCAATGACACAGGCAATGTCAACGCCGTGCAGCTTCCTACGGCATTGGAGTATAATCATGTCTCTGATGATCCTTTCTCCTCCAACGGTTCAACGATCAGTGGACAACCATTGAGCACATATATTCCTCGCACGAGCTGGTCTCGAGATGCTAGCCCCGGCAGCTTCATAGGGCACGTGTACAGCGAGAATGTTCCGGAGAAGTCTCCGCACCGACTTCTGTATAGACAGTCCACATTAAACGACCGAGAACAGACTGCATGGCCCAAAGAATCGGACGGGATACCGACACCAATACGAAATGGGACCTACCGTGATTCAATGGCGGACGACCTATCGAAGCCAACCCCTCGGAAGCGTAAGAGTGGTGGATTGAGAACCGCCATTCGCCGGATCTTTGGCCGGAAATCAGCCAAGGATAGGATTAGCTTACCTGCCCCGGCGGAAGTTCATCATATAGTGAGTTTAAATCAGCAATTCCGCTCCTCTGGCTAGCAGGTCGAATTCTTTCTACACTAGCCTCACATCCAAGTCCGCAAGGAGTCACTACACGCCAGTGGCATTGCACATCGCTAACATTGCCTTTTAGGGATCTGGCGTGTCACGACCTCCAGTACCTGCAACACCTCAGCGCTCAATTTCAGCGCCGACTCAAGAAGTTCTGCGCTCGAGCGCACTAGGCTCGCACTCTCCATTCGCCATACAGACACCTCCCTTCGTTAGCGTGGTAGAGAAAGGAAAGCCCCCAAGACCTGCACGAACTCCACCAGAATCCCCTACACGGCCACGTCGTGCATCATTACCAAGCATTATATTCAGCGCCCAGGAAGCCGAAACGGTCAATCGGGCACTGGCAGGCCTTGGTCTACATGATGTCGATGACCATGCCGTGGATGGGGCAAACATCGGATTTGCCGTTACCAGCGGTAGTAATCCACGGCGGCGTTCCCGAAGCGCTGGTGCTACCCGAAACGTTACGAAAGAGCACCGAATGTCACCTATTCAATGGCGCCGGTGGAGAAGAAGAAGCGACGAGATCAGGTATTGGAGGGACAGCACGGATGCAACTTCCCCTAAACTGGATACAGCAGAATTTTCCGGCAGTGAGGCTCCGCGGGTGACGGCTGATCCTGGCCTTTCGATCGCTGAAGGCTTTGTGGAACCCGTTGACGATAATCCCAAAGAGGACGTAGAGGAAGTCGGCGAGGCTAGCAACAACTTCAACTTCGGACTTCCAGCAGGCGACATACAGACCCAGGAGCATATCGGTCTGGAAGAGCGGATGATCACGTTGGAGATTAAGCTTATGGATTTCGAATATGCGATCTCAAAGCTTCAGGCCGGTTCGACGTCGCCGGTAGCTCACGGCTCCCGCCAGTTTCCCCTTGTTAGGACTTCGGAATACGAACATTCTCCAGCATCTTCCGCTCCGCAACACCCCACCGAACGTATTGCAGCTCCGTATATGGAGTATTCTCCAGCGACTATTTACGGCTCAAGCTTGGACAATACCCCTGTTACTCAACAAGGGGCTTTCAGGATCGCACACGAAAGCAGGAGCGTTGAACCCAACGCGAGACCTACCAGCATCGCTACCACTCTCAAGCCCGGTCCTGCAGGCCAGCGAGCGAGTTCTAGTGGTTTAACGTTTGAGCATTATTCAACCCTTATCACTTTAATTAGACATGAGCAAACTGCTCGTCACCAATTGGAAGATCAAGTCGCAATGTTGCAGCAGCAGATTCAGCTTCTGAAACCGCCATCGCCAAGCTCCCCAAGAACAGGACCTCGAGGCTTATCTCCAGGTCTTCGGCAACAGCGCGGTCGATCCAGCAACTATTCCGAGGACGACGAAAATACGGATGATGATAACTTTCATGATGTTTACGTGACTCCAGTGGAAAGAGGTGAGTATGAGCGCCAGCAGCTGGAAATTGCAGAGGGGGTGGCCTTTTGAGTATAATTTTGACGCGGACACGGACTGGTGCTGGGCACCTTATGATCTTTGAGGCTGGTCCCGTGTACGAGAGTGGGTGGTTTACGTCGGCTGGTATTCCTGTGCGAGCGTACATATACCTTGGTGTTGACAGGTGAGCCTATTGGCTGGGGATGTGGAACGAATATATGGGCTGATGTATCTATATGTACGAATACACGACGCCTGGGTGGGCTTGCAAACTTGAAAATAATGTAGTGTTTCCTTTACTGTTGGCAACGAGTTCATTCGTCCACTGCTTCCATCCATAAACAAGTACATCCAGACGCCATGCTCAGAAACTTTGAAAAGCGAAACCTTCCATACCCAGTATACAGCATGTTTCTCCATGTTATCCAGGTCCGATTCTCGGCCTATTGCAACCACATTGATCAGTATGCCTTTCTTGAGCCACCACCACCACCCTCAACGTATGAAGAAATGGGAGGACGTACATGTCATGATGCTCACTCAGATTACTCAAATATCGATTCAGCTCTTCCACACGCTCTTTGTGAGTCTTTGTACCTTCGCGCTTGAGGCGTTCATCGAGCTATCCCATGATTCAGCACGCCTAGAACAAACCGATGAAGCAATAGATCATACCCTCTTCCGCCGCCTTTCCTCATGCCTAATCTGCGCTTCGGTCTTTCCTCTGCCGTGGAGTGATATTTCCTCCTTCTCCACACCATCATCGTGCCCTTTCTTATCTAGTTTCTCCAGCTCGGAGCCAACATCAGATCCATTTTTGTCTGCCGTAAGTTCTGCTGCTGTTGGGGGTAACGTTGTGGAGTCTTGATTGCCGGATGACGGCTGCGGAGGTTTTGGGCGTTTCTTTCTTTTGGAGATTTTCGAGTTTTGAACGCCTTTCAATTTCAATGTACCAGAGGTGGCGGGCGTGTAGTCTTCGGCAGGCATGATGTGCTGTGAGGCAGTGGAGTGTTGCGGTGAATGGGGGGGTTGACGAGCGGACAAATCCGTAGGGCTGAAATCTAGGGGCTTTTTTGCAGGGATATAGAATCAAGATGTCCAACATTGTAAGGTTCTCCGTGGTTCAACTTACCCCCCATGAAGACGTCCCGCATTGCAAAAGAGACGGCAAAGATTGTCAATCAAATACCTCGTTCTGACTTTACCCCTCGACGACAGACAAGGTCATTTGCAGCATCACTACATGCACTCACTACTAAAGATCTTCCGCTAAAGCAGAAAAAAGAGGAGGATGTAAAGCAGGAAGACTCGAGCGATGACGGCTCTTCTCTCTCGTCTATAGCATCAGCAGAAGCCTTCGACATTGAAGATGTCCCTTTCAAGACTTCCCCTTCCCGAAAGCGCAAGCGAGGACTCGATACTGCTGCTACCAGTGTCTCTACCGTCACAACGACGCGAAGCTCCCCTCACAAGCCAGGTCTTAAGGTCGAAGATGGCAGCACTAAGAGCGGCAAGAAAGCTCGGCGGCAGCACGCAAAGTCTACGATCAATACGGCAGGAGAAGTAGAGATCCATCCGCCAGCAAATTGGGAAGAAATCTATGATGCTGTGAGAGAGATGCGCAAGCTCCACTTGGCGCCTGTTGACACGATGGGCTGTGAAACGCTCGCAGAAGAGAATCTCACTCCTCGTGTACGTCTACAACCTCCAAATCCGACTAAACCCACTAATAAGATAAAGGACAAACGCTTTCAAACTCTCATCGCCCTAATGCTCAGTAAGTTCATCTTCTGAGTCAATCATTTCCGAGTCAGACGCGAAACAGTGGCAGTAGGAGGACAAACTCTGAAAACGTGTTTCAAAACCCACGATTCAATTGCAAAATAGCAGTGCTAACTTCGAAATCTTCACAGGCTCCCAAACAAAAGACACCACTAACGCCATCGCTATGCGCCAGCTCCAAACCGAGCTCCCCGCGCCAGGTCTCACCCTCGAAAACATCCTCGCCGTCGATCCTGTCAAGCTAAACGAACTAATCTATGTCGTCGGCTTCCACAACAACAAGACTCGCTACATAAAAGCTACCGCCCTTATCCTCCGCGACAAATATGCTAGCGACATCCCCGATACCATCGAAGGTCTCATGGGCCTGCCTGGTGTGGGCCCCAAGATGGCGTATCTGTGCCTCAGCGCGGCTTGGGGTAGAACAGAGGGCATTGGGGTCGACGTGCATGTGCATCGGATCACAAATCTATGGGAATGGCATAAGACCAAGGGCCCGGAGGAAACCAGGATTTCGCTTCAAGGGTGGTTGCCGAGAGACAGGTGGCATGGGATTAATCACCTCTTGGTGGGGTTTGGGCAGACGATCTGTTTGCCGGTGGGAAGGAAGTGTGGAGAATGTACGCTTAGCAAAAGTGGTTTTTGCCCTAGTGCTGTGGTGGAAAGGAAGAAGACGGTTGTTAAGCAGGTAAAAACGGAGGAGGTTTGTGATGGAAAAGAAGAAAAGGTTGTGGAAGAAGTCTCTGAAACCAAAGAGGAGCGGCTATTACTAAAGGTGGGGAAATCGAAGTAGCCAAGGAGAATTTGACACTCAAGGTGGAGGGAACCATCGCTGAATCTGAAGGATGATTTCCATTGGAGTGGGTGGATTCATCAAGTGTAAGGCCAACAAAATCACCATATTGAGGTATTCAAGTGGGGATTTATATCTACAGTTTCATTGAAGGTTATCTTTGATAACTCGATTCGATGAATTCAACCCCTCGCCACAACAATGTTTCTAGGAAGAAGGGCGGTTGCGCTTTAAAAAGGCCCCTAATGTCGATGGCAAACGGTCCTGTTGGCCTTCCGAAAAAGAGACTTCTCGGCAAATAGTTCTCGATCTTGATATACAGGAGAGTTTTCAGTGCCGACTTGATGCACACAACACTTGCTGATCGAAAGCTCAAGTTTTGAGTGTTGGAAACCGACGAAGTGAACCATAGCCCATCCTTCAAACACTCGAACTGGATTGTGTGTCAGCCATTCACTTGGAATCACTGTTTCCGAAGGGCAAATTTACCAAACACTATACTCCACCCTTTCTTTCCTGCTCTTTAGTTCTAGCTATTTCAAACACACACCCTCGTTCCAATGGCAATCTGGGTTCGTACCACTATATCTGTCGTCTTTTCCAAGGTATCAGTGACGCTACTTGTTATTGCAAAGCGCTTGCACACTTCGGAGCCACCGCCATTCAGAAGCAAGTCAAACCCGGAGGCCATGAAAGGGGAGACTGAACTCGCGAACGAAACAAGAAAAGCGACCCATGCTACAATACCAGCCCTCGCTAATTTGAGTGTAGCGAATGCCACTACAGACAAACTAGTCTCAACGGTTATGTCGATAAAAGGCCTGATCGAAGAGGTGGCTAAACATATCACTACATCATGTACAACGGACAGCACCGCTACACAAGCACCAATTGATCCTAGTGAAGCGGAATCTAGGCCAGAAAATCAAGAATCAACCGCTGTCTCGCCAAAAATTTCGCCCAAACTTGTGACTACAACCGCTGCTGCACTCAGTAAAGCGACGGTGGCAGCAAGAGATGCAGCAGCTGAATCTTGCAAATCAAAAGCGGCAGCAACCCAATGTACTTGCCCCAAATGGCAACCCCACTCCAGAGCACTAAGAACTCACAACCGGCGCCCTACCCAACACGCCCACGAGTCGTCCGCAGTGTTTATCGAGAGAAAAATGAATTATGAAAGGGAAAAGGAGTGGGAACTCCACTGGAGGCGGGTAAGAGAACAGTACGATCGGCAGATGCATAATCGTGTCCGGGTTCAAGACCCCCTACAAGGCCATTGGCATGAAATGCCCGCCCTTGTAGCATCTTGCGCCCTACATTGTTTAGCATCTCGACTCCAGAATGAACGGGACGCGCGTGAAAAAGATACCAACCCCCAACCGAGCAAGCCACGGATACACAGGCTGGTCCGTGCTCGGCAGAAGCGTGCCCAGGCAAATGCGAATCTCGAAAAGCTCAAGAACGAAGATACGGAAGAGGATAGAAAGATGGGCGGGACCTTAGCAAGGTCATGCCTAAACCCGGCGGAAACGAAACCTGCCACTCTGTCGATGAAAAAACCCCCACTCACCCCCTCGCCTACCACTACCCCCATCAAAAAGCCCCCCATCTTACCAGACCACCCGTCAACCCTCCCCACCTCCCCCCTCCCACTCCACCACACCCACACCCCCCAGCTCCAAGCCCTACGAACCCGCCTAAACCTCCACGCGCACGACCTAGCCCTCCTCCGAACCAAAGAGCACAAATTCGCCGCCACCAGACGAGTGCTCGTGGCCCGGAATCTCCCAGTCCGCTTCCATAGCGCGAATCTCCACGTTTCGATGGACACGGTCAGGCAGAAGCTTTCGACGGTGGGGAGGAGGATGAAGAAGGCCAGGGTGCTGGAGAGGGAGTTGTGTGGGTTGATTGAGGGGGACGACGAGGAGGTGGTTGGGGGGTGGCGGAGGAAAGGGGGCAGGGAGAGATGGGGGTGGTTGTGATGTTCTGGGGATGGTCGGGAGGGCGGGAGCGACAGCGGAGGTCCTTAGCATAGTTGCCCATCCGAACATGATAGTGGGATGCCTCGACGAAAAGTCAAAAAATAGTCCGCTCGCACACCTTGATTTTCTTGTATCTAAGTTTTTCCTCGAGCGGGACCTGGATGTTCACCCCGACCAGAACACACCCAGATCAAAAATTCCTTCAACGCCTTTCCAACACCATCCCCCAAACCCACCCACCTCCATTATAACATCTGGAAACGGTCCCCGTCCAGGTCCTTAAATCGCTAATTGTCAACTTCCACCTCATCATCAGAAAAAGTTTCCCGTACCAGGCGGCAAAATCCGCGCCAGATCGCTGCGCTCGTGTCTACCATACTTAGACTCTCATTCCCCACATCCTCGCGCGTCCAAGTTCGATCACACGCAAAGCTCTTGCGGAATACTGTCACTCCACCAACCACCTCTCACCTACTCCTCCCCGCGATAATCACTTGCCTCCCCACCCTCAACCCTTTTCAATCGATCTGGCGAGCTTGCACAGACTTTTGCTGGATTCCCTTTTGTTGCGGTGTGTGTAGATGAATGGTCTCACCCGTCGCCCCACCTCTCCCTCCCCTGCTTACCCTTCCAGTTTTTCAGGCTCACTCTTTGGCCCCTCGCCGCGATAAGGCGCTCATCCTGCTCAATCTATGTACGACCTTCACCGTTAGCAACAACGCCCCACGGAATTGGAAGAGAGAGGCATCGAACGTACCAACTCCCTAACTTTCGTCTCCTCCGCCCTCGCCTTCCGAGTCGATCTCGCTAGTACGCTAAGGGCTTGTTCGCTTCTATTATTAGCGGCGTTGTGCGTAATACTGATTGTGGAGTTGGGTTCGGTATTGAAACTGGGTTCGGCGTCAGGATTGCTAACACGGGCTCTGAGCACGCGTATCGTAGCAGCAATTCTATGCTGCTCGCCGCGAAGCTTGCTGTACTCGCGGGCGTACTGAGCGAGGGTTTTGCGGAGGTCTTGGAGGTGGCGCACACGCTGGCGGTAGCGCCTCGTCGCCGCATCCTCACGTACTTTCGCGATCCCAGCAACAACGCGTACGGCGAACCCAGCAGCTGAGACCTTCAGGCTTTTTCGGGGGGGTTCATTTGCAACATGGAAGGGGATGCCGCATGCCGCGGCTCGCACATAGGCGGTTGCGATACCCCAGTCGTTGTTGTTGGCTTTGCCGGTTTTGAGCTGCGCCAAGAGCTGCTTTCTAATGAGCTCGTGGGCAGCGAACGTTCTCCAATGGCAGGCTCTTGTCTTTTCGAGCGTGGGGTGCGTTTTGCGGATGGGGGGTTGCTGGGAGTGGAAGCGGGTGCGGGCGGTGGGATTAGCGGGTTGTGGATTCGAGGAGAGGGTTTTTGAGGGGTGGAGTGGACAAGGTGCCCCGCTGGGAGGATTGCGGTGCGCTTGGTCGGGTGGAAGTTGTGGTCTGAATGGCTGTGTTCGATGCGAGGATGATGAGGGCTGTGGGTGGCGGAGCGAGTGGGCTTTCTCACATTCAATATCTTGCGGTGGTGGTTTGGGACATGTGCATATTGGTCGCTGCTGGAACTGAGGGGGAGGAGGCGGCGGCGGTGCGTTGGTTACGGATGTAGATTTGGGTACTGGCTTTCTAGGGATGAAGGTCGATGATGGACTTTTGACAGAGGCATCCACTGTCCTCGAGGCAGCCGATACCTGGGCCACTCCCACATTCGCTTTCGTCGCTGCGACAGGGGCATCATTAGGCACTTCCCCCACACCTTCTCTCGCGACTGGCGTGTTCGGAGGCGTTTCGCTCTTGGACGGCGGTGGTTGCCAGGTCATATGCAGCATCTTTGCAATGAAGCGATGCATAGCTGATGCCGTAGACTGAGGGGTTGAGATGATGGAAGGGTGCACAGCGAGAGCAGCCAGCAAGAGGTAGAATAGGGGCGCGTGGTTTTTGACGCGTAGAAGGGAACAAGAAAGGGAAGACTGAATAAAATGACCAACGTATCTGACCTGTTTCGTTGACTCATGTTAACCCATCTAAACGTCGACTCCAGAACCCCAACACAACAGCTTCTCGCTAGGGTACACCTCATCGTTGACCGCCTTGTCTTAACACTATTTACATGGGGCGAAGTGTCCATATCCATCAAAGCGAGTTCTGGCTTTTCCGTTACCTGGAGAATTCGTGGACACAGCAAACTGGCCCAATGAAGGTTTCATTGTTACATCCATTCCTCCGTTTACCAAACTTGATCATGTGCGCTCACTTTGGCAATATATTCTCCTCCTATTGCTGCATTTCATTTTACCTCGGTGTTGGAGCTACCAGAACAAACAACCGTCGTGCTTACTCCAGTCATTAAAGGATACTAGAGCAGAGACAATAACTAGCACTAGCTCTGCCCCAGATGGGTCTGTAACATTACCTGTTCAACACCCAGGTAAAGTAAGTAAGGCATAACCACACTCCAATTTCCGTCTCAGATAGTATTCATATCGGATGCTTGGAGATGTTCATAGAGATTTCCCTAGCTTAAGTGGTGGTTGCGCATACCAAAGGAGGTTGAGGCTGAGGATGTTAAGGTTGGAATTAAGATGATGTGTTAGGTGGCCGAGCTCGCCCTTCATTCGATGGAATCTTTGTTCGTTCAGAGAATCCTTTGGTTGCAAAGATTTGTTTTGTGATATTGAGCTTAGTAGTAGTGGATCGAAGGTGTGGAAGGAAAAGCCCACGTTGGAAGGAAAAGTACATGGGCTTTTCCCACCGGAAACTGTCCAACAGGCCCATATTATCCAATTAAAGCTTCGTTGAGTGTGTTTTGTGTTTTGTTGCTGAGGTTTTCTGTGCCAAATACAGCAGCCGTTGAAGAAGCGAACGAGCTTCTCCCACATGAGTATGACCAACCCTTCAATTAAGTACAGTGAAAACTCTGTTAGAGCGTCTCCTAATTCCTCTAGTCCCGTCTTTTTCTTTGTCGTTTCGAGTTCAAGTGATTGTGTTGTGTGAGTGCTATGAGTAACACTATCGAACAAGCAGTGCTACTGACCACTTTTCAGGGGGTTAGCGGCCAACACCCCTATTATAGCCATTGTAGAGTTACGTTTCAAATTGACCCCTGATTGCCTGCTATTGTCAGTAAGTATATTTGAAAATTTCTCACCACTAGCTCCGCCAGCGTGTAGGATATAAAGGGAATTGAGACCTACCAATCTTCCTTCTCGTCTCGTCCGTCATCTTTCGTCTCAAGAAGCTCTACTAATATCGACAGCACATCATACTACCTTCTTCTTCGCATTGCATCTTCGAACCAGCTCCTCTGCAAACACTTTCTTCTACTTGCTTTATTCATACCGCATCTTAACCGTCGCTTCATTAGTCCCATTCCTCAAACCATGCATAACGGAATCGGTCTACCAACCACTGGAGCTGGTCTCCCAACCACTGGAGCTGGTCTCCCGACAACTGGAGCTGGTCTCCAAACCACCACCACTGGTGCCGCCGCCACCGCAATCGCAGCCGCGACAGCAACAGGAACAGCAGCCGACATCACCACCGACACCACCACCGACACAACAGGCAACGCCAAAAGCACCGGCAGCACCAGCATCCACACGACAAAGTTAGGGAAGAAGTCCTGCAGCGCCAATCATAAATATGTAAAGCACATCAATAGGCTCGACAAGGTGAAGGACATGGTTGATATCCTGGCGCGAAAGCGCAACAAGCTGCGGGTAACCCAATCCAAGCAATACTCGATCCGACGAATCCTCGCTGGGCAGGCGCTCGGCCAATGGACCGTCCTGGACACGCCGACCAAGGTCCAGGACGAGAAGAATTTGGTGGTACTGAGGCAGAAGCTCCCCAAGCAGAGTGTGAAGGGGAAATTAAAGCGTGTATCAAGGGGGTTGTTGAAGTTCCGCTTGGAGGAGAGGATGCTCGTGGAGAAGGTATGTTGTCTAATTATACCCTTGCTTCAAATGAGCCTATGCTAAGCCTTGACAGATCAAGGAGGACGAGAAGGTCCTGAAGGCCACGAAGGTAGAGCCAACGATTTGGCTCTGGGGGCCAACTCCGGGCAATGAGAGGATGGCGGAGTGGTGATTTCCGGGGGTATTGCCGGGTTCTTTACGCGCTTTCTTTTCCTTATGTTGATACCAGCTCTTGCTCGGCTACTCACCACCACTGCTATCGGGCATTAAGAGCTTAGAAATCTCGTGACAGAAATCAAGTTGAGTATTTTCCTCTTTCGAGGAAATCAAAGAGGCCGATGGCTCATAGAGTTCTCGCATTGGGAACAGTTATAGTATAGAGCGCAGAAAGAAGCGGTTTTTGATGCGGAAAGGGCGCTGCGCTAGCGCAGCGCCCGCTACAGTATATAGAATCTCGCATAGGCCCATAATGGGTGTTGAATCGAGTAAGAATTAAAAAAAAAAAAAAAAAAAGAGGCCGATGTTCATCTGTATAGTCCAAGTGAGACATTGAGATACAAGCGACCTATTTCGCATCTTATGTTCACCAATTACTCTTGCGGCGCCAGTTTTGTAATGATTCTCCCTCCTTAAGAAACCAATACGACTAACTGTTCATTTAAAATTTCGAAGCGAGATATGTGGTTCCCCGCAACAAGACCAAAGGTCTACCCTTTATTTTGAAGGACAGCCTGATAGGTGCGGTTTTTTCGAAGAAGCCATCGGCAGATGCGAAACCATCAAAGCATTACCTGAACAATATCTAAGGGCAGCTTTGTGGGGTTTTATATACATTTTAGCGTTGTCTAATTTCTTCGCAATACTATGTATCACTTCATTAGATCTTGTTGATCGCCGACGTAGTTCATCTGTAGGGTGGCTTGATGGAACTATATCCGTGAGTTTCCCAGAAAGCAGATGTTTTCCTACACGCAACTCACATCTCCCCGTTCCCGTCCAGGATCGGTTGTATTTACATGCCGTCCCTGCAAGCAAATCCACAAAGTTTGAGGTCCCACCGAAGGCTAGGAAGTAAGTGATATGGGCGACTAACCTTTTGCGAGCATCTCACGGCATGCGAAGCATAGCTCCTAGGTAAACCTCTATACCACCAGATGAGGGGAGGGGACGTGTGCTACGCTCATGGTAATGGGCTTGAGGTGTACCTTGCCGAAGCCTTTTGATATCTTCTGGCACACGGATCATGCCTTGAGGATCATTGAATGCAGGCGAATGGTTCAGAGGAGCAGTGCACACAGAGGCCGAGCCCTGGTACAGAGCGTCGCTGCCTACTTCCAGTGCAGCTTCACCAGGAGTCCTTAAAATTTTGGTTTCCTCCTGCTCCATTGCAGCCACGCACCCCTTGAGAGTAGTGTTCTCTTCTTCAAGGCACTGATTGCGCCCTTCTAGAAACTGGATATACTCGATTGCCTTCGACAATACAGTGGCTTTGTTGAGCTTCGGAGCCGAACTAAGGCCGTCAACGTCGTCGGCAGCTGGAGCATCTAATTTTCGAATGCTTGGAACAGCATCTCTTAGTGCCGCAATTTTGTAATTGAGGTTCGTGCGATATCGCTTTTCTATCGCGTTATGACTTCTTTTAAATACTGGAGTTTCGCTTTGGCTAACGCTCGTTGCAGCATTGATATGTCTGTCAATCACCGAGAAAGATTTACGCTTTCTAGATTCCGTCAAAAGACCTGATGTCTGATTGGCCTCCGCGTGAGGGCGGGGTATGCTGTTGGAGCTTGACGTCGGTATCAAAGGCGTGGTTGAGGTGGATGAAATGACAGAAGTCTTCGCGAATGCACTTGCTTTCTCTGTGTGATCCCAATTCATCAGATTCTCCCAGCCTTCATTGGAGCATGGACTGGACGGAGCCGACACAACGTCCCTGGCCTCCCTAATATCGGGCTTCGTTTTAGGCACTGCGTGAGGTCCGCATAGGCTGCTGAGCGTCCCACCCCCACGGGAAGAGGCTGTGCGGCTCGTGGCAGACGGGCTTTTCATGTAACGAGCTTTGTTTCGAGTGGCGCACAATGATGCAAGGTGCCAATGGAAGTGGTTGGTTCTTAGCTATAAGGTGTATCAGTATGTGGTTGCACAAGTGCGCCGCGCCCGAATACTGACTCTGCATACCAGTAAGGTCTCTAAGACGAAGATATCATTATGTGGTGTTATTGGAATAAATCTCCCCGGTGTTCAACAGAAATCATGCCACTGCCTTCTTCTATCCTTGCATTGACCGTTCTTGAGATATAAGAAAGCTGGTGCTCGGAAATGCTCTCTTTAAGATGACTGATGGACCAGATCTCCACCTTTTTACAGCCATAACAGTGAGCGACCGCCTGTGCTAGATTTTTACATCCCTAGGATCATCTGTCCGAAAGGTGGTATGATGTTGGAAGACGTGCTTCCGGCCTTGAAGACTGGTGTGCTCTGTTCTACTACCCACAGTATTTACCAGCATGCGCAATCTTAATACAACTAGGTATTCCAGGGTTTCTTACGGAATACAATACAATCCAATCCTAATCCTCTATAACGATGGTACGAACAAGCATTTGGAAATCTACCGAGTTGAAATGGGAGGATATGATGGCACACGATTATCTACTTCACGTTCTTGATAGACTTCTCATCTGATCTCCCCATTAGTCTGCTTCTCCACCTATTCACCCTGTTTCTTTTCCTCTTTTTTCTTGTCTTTCCGATCCAACTGTTTCCTTGGACTTGGGTCTTTCCTCACGTACACCTCGCCAACAGGGTCCCCTTCATTTTTCAAGACCACCCAATCTCCCATACCTGCCTCTTTCGGTGCTACTCGGATACCCCGTCCGCCACCACCGATGACGAGGTTACCAGGACGGTAAGTCTCATCAGCCTGCATACGCTTTATGGCAGAATGGTGTATCCATGCGTTATCTGGTATGTCCCGTGTCTCACCCATCGGCAATGGCATGGATATTGCTTTCCAAGTTCCATCTGGCCGAAGATCCATTCGTCGGAACGGCATGTATTCCATAACTTTCCACGAGATAACCGAGCCTTTGCTAAGACCATTGTTGAACTCAAGGCAGTCGTGTAGCACGCCTTTAGTGGCTGATGCGTGCAGAGCCTGAAGAAACGAAGAATGCGGTGTTGCTTCTGGTTGCAAGCCAGGTGCCCAGCCTTGCTTCTCGACGTCCGAGTGAGGGCTGTGAAACAGGTCTGGGGGTTTAGAAGAGCCTGTAGAGCTTGTGACTTGAACTTCTGGGATTGGTTGTCCATGGGCGGTTACAAGGTTCGGCGGCGCCGCATTGAAATCCTCGTCGCAGCATTTTAACTGCACCTTCTTTTCCGGGTCAAACTCTAATCCGGCCCGCTGGGCTTCCCTCACCATCCATACCAAGGGGCCGTGGCTCAGAGGAAATTCCTCTCCGGCAGATATTGGCCAGCCCCCGCCCAAATCTGCATGACCACCCGGAAACCATAGCTCTTCGACGTCTTGCTCCGCCGCTTCATCTTCGTCGTCATCATCATCTGGATGTCTGGCTGGCGTAAAGGAATTCTGCGAAGTAATGGAGTGAATCGAAGAACGGTCATCGTCTGACGCAGCATTGCGCGAAACTGCAGGGCTCGTCGACCTCAGTCGTTCTCGCCCTTGGACCTTAAGGCCTTCCTCGTCCTCTTGTTGAGTGCTTAGTCGAGAAGTAAACGGTCTGTTGGCTTCGCCACTGGATCGGAACTGACTTGAACGTCTTCGGAAGCGATCATATTGCGGCTTAGGTGGGGTCTCATTTGACAGCTCGGAAGCGTTAAGATGACCGCCAAATTCCAGTCTCCGAACATGACTCAAACCTGGTACATGATGATGGTGATGACTCAAGGACTTTGTTCCGGAGATCAAGTCTGACCGAAATTTCGCTCTTCGCTCATCGATACTTGCTGCATGCCGAATGACCTTTGCGGAACTTCTGGCCGTGTAAGGAAATTTACTCCTCTGCATCCATGCGTTTTCAAATCGAGGCACGCTGTTCACTAATCCAAATATCAGCTAGAATTGCATCCAAGCCGCAACATGCGGTGGAGTAAACGAGCCTATAAGTGAAGCCATGATTGGATTATGGAGCTAAACGAATATCATCTATGCGTACCTGTATCGAAGAGCCCCAGAAATCGAATCCGTCTTACCGGGCGGCTGAATGTTTCGCGGAATGCTTGGAGGAATATGAACATCTCCTTTTTCTTCTTCTTTTCTTCTTCATTCCCATCCTCTCTTTCTTGCCATTGCGCAAACGCTTTCCACGCAAAGTAAGCCATTTCCTCATTTCCCGCGCTGAGCAGACCAACGTGGTCAAGCATTTCAGCGAGGAAGCGGGCGATATATGCTCCTCGGCTGAAACCAAACACGAAGATGTCGTGGTCAACGTAAGTTTTCATCAGAAACTTATACCCACCCATGACATGCTCGTCGAACGAAGTACCGACAGCCGAATCTTTTGCTTTCAAATACCATGATTTGAACCGCGCTCTCATGCTTGTATGAGAAAGCGAAGCAGTGTTCACGTACGTGCCAATGCCTGGCTGGTAGTAGTGCTGATCTCCATTGTTTCTATCAAGCATTCGATATATCTTCAGGATGTTACTATCAGCGTCGGTGCCTAGAAGAGCGTCAGTGCCGAACAAGCACTCCTGTATTGCAACGCAAAGACCTGAGAACTTGTTTCCCGTTCCATCAAAGCAAAGTATAATCTGTGGATGATTTTATCAGCTATGCCCAATGGTCCAAGATCATCTCTCAACGTACCCTTTTTCGTTCGCGAAATGGGCCATAGGGTTGGATAGAGGCTGCGCCAACGCCAGCACTGGAGTCTCTGTCACTATTAGGGGTTCCATTGACCTGCAAATGGGATTGCATGCTGGTTTATAGTAAGGATACCAAAGACAAGATGCTACTCTTTCACTCGAAGAATCGCACGGCACATGGGTGAAAATGACAATATCGACACCAACTAAAAGAACAGAGGAAACAAACGATCAGAACGGACACGCTACTACCCCCACTTGAGCCACCCAAGATGACGGCTCCTCGTATAACCAAATAAGGTACCTCTACTACGGTATCAACGTAAGTGGCAAGTGTCATGTGCAATCACCGACATCCTTGCAGTACATGTTTGAGAAACCCTTCACGCGTGTCTCGACCAGCAGCTCTTGGATCATCATACCTACCTTAGTGCCATCTCCATGTCGGCTTGCCCAGCCATATGCAGACGGGACCAAGGTTCAATCTCAATGGTTTCTGTCTGAAGAACGGGGGGAGAAGATATGTAGTCAGCAGATTTTGAGTTTCGTGCTCCGGACCGGCTTTTAACCATACATATTGGCCGTACATAAGTATTGGCCAGTGAGAGGCCTGGAAAGGGCGTGCGATACTAAAACATCGAAGGTGGACATGTCTTAGCGGGATCGTCGAATGTTTTCCGGTTACGGAAGTACTTGGAAGAACAACGAACAATAGGTAAGGGCGTGAAGCGTGATCTTCCAGCGCTTGTTCCCTCCCGCAGCTTGCACTGCACTGTAACTTCCGAGTACATAAGGTTAAGGTACCTTAACTTCCACCTTTCCCGGCCACGCTCGGGTGAGACCTTTAGCATTCCCCGCTAACCGGAAGGACCAAGCGGAAGATCTCGCCAATCGATCTTCCCAAGGTTTGCTCTAACTCCCTATTTCCCATCTCCAAATGTCGTCCTGCATCCTTTGTGCTTCACCCCGCTCTCGGGGTCGCACAACAGACTCAACAGTCACTGACAACGATGGATTCTGCTTCCGACTGGCTCACCATAAAATACCCCACCTGTAACGGGTATTTCCCTTTCCCCCAATGGAAGTGAGATAGTCAGGTACAACTGCCCCCGGCACGTCAAACGGAAATCAACCGTGGAATCCTTTCATTGAGTTCGAGCTTCCATATGTGGAGATATGTGGACGCCAGGCCGGATCAGACTTAGTCTTCTTTTCGAGAGACAGACCTTATTTCCAGATCTCAGATTGGATCATTATGATCAACAAACTTTCATGAAATCTGCACGAATGGTGCTAACGTTAGGCATTTTTCTGTCTGCATTGAGCCATTGACTAGTACGGTAGTACCACTCCTCACTTCTCAGCTCGTTCGTACATGCGCCCCTAAAGACTATCATTTCCGATTGTCCAATGGCTTCGATTATTGGTAGCCGTGTGGAACGCTCCAATGCAACGCCAACCTCATGGAGTTCGCTAGTATCGTGGTCTCACGCATGGAGCTTCGATGCTTCTATGATGTAGCCTGTGCAACTAGGCTCATGCCGATTGAAGCTTCTCGCCTGACCCGAGGGGACTTTCCGAGGATGATCGCCCAACTGCATTGTGGGAAGGAAGCTCTCGTGCTTCTTTTCTTTTCACTCTTTCAACAACTACTCTCCTGGCTAGCCTCGTGCAATCGTTAGAATAGCCAATTAATTCATCATGCTTCGAAGGTTCTCATCAAAGATAATGGGTAGGGGGAAGAACGACGAGAGCAATGGCAATGCCAACGGGAGTAGCAACGGAGCCAAGGCAGAAAAGCCCAACGGTACCCGCAGGCAGAGCTCCTTGATGCCTCAGAAGAAGGCCAAAGAAACTGTAGACCATACGGCAAGCCGCGGCGAAGTGGAAGGCTCCTTTCAGCAATTTGCCCAATTAATTCATGCCTCGCGTCGACCTTTGCCCACACAATCTGGCGATGGTGCTTATCTCGATCACACTGAGCCGTCCGGCCTTATGCAGGACCTCAAGAGCATCGGTTTCAAGGATGTCAATACATTGATGCAGGTCATGAAGCAAAAGAAAGCTGGAGGTCTTCAGGATGACAAGACCTATATCATGGAGCGTGTCATTCAGGTAAACCAGACAGTACCAAAAGCGTTCAACAGAAGCTGACGTCGTCACCAAGCTTGTCAGCGGACTGCCTGCCTTGTCCAAGACTCGTGTCGATTTGACGAACGCCTTCATCGACGAGCTTTGGCACTCACTTCCGCATCCACCTATGAGCTATTTAGGCGACAAGTTTGTCTACCGGCAAGCCGATGGAGGGAACAATGTAAGCGGTATCAAGCAATAGACGGGCTCTTTACTAAACACAGCAGAATCCCCTTTTTCCCACGCTAGGGGCTGCTAATACGCCATACGCTCGCTCGGCGAACCCTGGAACGCTTCAACCGGGTGCTCTGCCCGACCCGTCCCTCATTTTTGACAGCGTCATGGCTCGAGGCGAATTCAAGGAACACCCAAATAAGGTCTCCAGCGTCTTCTTCTACTGGGCCTCCCTGATTATTCACGACCTGTTCCAGACAGACCATAAAGACTTTAACAATTCTCAAACCTCGTCATATCTTGACTTGTCTACATTGTATGGAGATACCCAGGAGGATCAAGATCAGATAAGAACATTCAAAGATGGCAAAATGAAGCCTGACTGCTTTTCGGAGCCGCGATTGTTGGGTTTCCCGCCTGGATGCGGTGTCCTTCTTATCATGCTTAATCGGTAAGTCTAAAAGCGCCAAATGCGTATTTAGAGCAAGGCATTAATAAATCTGAAGTTTTCACAATTTCGTAGTGGAGCAATTGGCAATGATTAATGAGAATGGGCGCTTTACTAAGCCTAGCGAAGGTTTGACCCACGAAATGCAGGAGAAGTCTTGGGCAAAGTACGACAATGACCTCTTCCAAACTGGGCGCTTGATAACATGTGGTCTGTATATCAACATTACGTTGCTCGATTACCTAAGAACAATCGTAAATCTGAACCGAAGCAATACAACTTGGACGCTGGATCCTCGAGCGGAAATGGGTAAAGCAATGCACGTTCTCGATTTCTAACGCTGTTTACTGATCAGAGATGACAGGCAAAGAAGGAACGCCTAGTGGCTGTGGTAACCAGGTTTCCGCAGAGTTCAACCTTGCTTACCGTTGGCATTCTTGCATCAGTAAGAAAGACGAAGAGTGGACTCAAGATCTTTACAAGGAACTCTTTGGGAAGGAGGCCAAAGATGTTTCCTTACAAGAGCTTCTCATGGGCTTGGGAAAGTGGGAACATAGTTTAGACAAAGATCCCCAGAAGCGCCCGTTCGCCCACTTGCAGAGAGACGCAAATGGCAAACTTCCAGATGATGGTCTCGTAAAAATTCTGACCGAGTCAATCGAAGATACTGCAGGTAAGTGGCCCAAGCCTGAAAACGACTTGTGCTTCGAACGAGGTTGCTAAAGTACTTGAAGGCGCTTTCGGAGCAAATAATATTCCTACATGCCTGAAGGCGGTCTCGATCCTTGGTATGATGCAGGCAAGGAAGTGGAATATCGGATCTCTCAACGAATTCCGGAAGTTTTTTGGATTGAAAGCACACGATACATTCGAGTCAATTAACTCCGATCCCGTAGTTGCGGATCAGTTAAAGCATCTCTACGAACATCCAGACTACGTTGAGATGTATCCTGGTCTCGTTTCGGAAGACGCCAAGGTTCCTATGGTGCCAGGTGTGGGCATTGCTCCAACCTTTACGATTTCCAGAGCCATACTCAGCGATGCTGTTACACTAGTCCGTGGAGATAGATTTTACACCGTGAGTAATTCCAAGAGATTCGCAAAGCCTCCTGGACATGGAGCTGACTATACTTAGCTTGATTATAACCCCAAGAATCTCACGAACTGGGGTTATAGTGAGGCCCAGTATGATCTAAACATTGAGCAAGGCTGGTAAGATATTCCTTGGGAGCGGTCGACGCCAGAACTTACTAACATTCGCCAACCGCTGGAAGTGTACTGTACAAACTGTTCATGAGGTCGTTCCCGAACCACTTCAAACCAGACTCTATTTATATCCATATGCCCATGACTATTCGTAGGTAGCACCGGTTACCACTTCTTGCATACATCGCTAACTTTCAAATTAAGCGTCTGAGAACAGGAAGATCATGCGCAGTCTTGGACGTGAAGAGCACTATTCCTGGGACCGGCCTGCTTTGATACCACCGAGGGTCAACTTCACTTCCTATATAGGAGCCAAGTACATTCTAGAGCATCAAAACGATTTCAAGGTGACATGGGGAGAGGCTACCGCGTTCCTCATGGGGAAAGGAGGGTCAGACTTTATGCTGAGCGGCGACACAAAGTTCCACGCCCAACAGCGACAATTGATGAGCAAGTCCCTTTACCGGAATACATGGCATAAGCAAGTAAAGGAGTTCTACGAACACATAACACTCAAGCTGCTGCATGAAAAATCTTGTAAAATTGCCGGAGTCAACCAGGTTGATATAACACGAGAGTAAGTGTCATCCCTGACCCAGGCTCTACACGACAACTGACCCTTAAAACAGCGTTGGCAACCTCGCTCACGTTCACTTTGCCGCCAACGTTTTCTCTCTTCCGCTGAAGACGGAAGCTCATCCTCATGGCGTATACTCCGAGCAAGAGATGTATATGGTGCTCGCGGTCATCTTCGTTTGCATCTTTTTCGATCTCGAACCCGCAAAATCTTTCCCGTTGCGTATGGCTGCCAAGGCGGTCACAGCTCAGCTCGGGAAGATCATCGAGGCCAATGTCAACATGGTGAGCATGACGGGCTGGATAGCTGGAATCGTTGACAACGTCCACCAAGAGAAGAGCCCCTTGACTGATTATGGTGTTCACATGGTACGAAAGTTGTTAGATAGCAACATGGGCGTGAAGGAGATTACTTGGTCCCAGATCCTACCTACAGCCGTAGCAATGGTCGCAAACCAGGCTCAAGTAGTATGGCTATCCCTATATGATACAAGTAGTGTGCTGTTACTGACGTGCCAGTTCACCCAATTACTCGACTATTATCTTTCCGATGAAGGCAAAATGCATCTACCGGAAATCCACAGGCTCTCAAATATCGACAGCGCTGACTCAGATGACAAGATCCTCCACTATGCAATGGAAGGTATCCGTTTGAACGGTACCTTTGGCTCCTATCGTCAAGCAGCAACTTCTTTGATCGTTGACGACAACGGCCGGCAAGTGCCTGTCAAGGCAGGTGACAAGGTTTTCTGCAGCTTCGTAAGTCATGTGTATTGTTAAAAAGAAGACACTACCAACTCGCTGGCGCTGCTCTCAGGTGGGCGCTAACCGCGAGGCTGAGTACTTCCCTGAGCCAAACAAGGTACGCCTAGACAGGCCTATGGACGTCTACATTCACTATGGTATCGGTCCGCACGCTTGTCTTGGTGGGGACGCCAGCAAGGTGGCCTTGACGACGATGCTCAAGGTTGTCGGACGGCTCAACAACATCAGGCGCGCACCAGGCCCCCAGGGTCAGCTCAAGAAGATTCCAAGGCCCGGAGGGTTTTATGTTTATATGAGAGAAGACCATGGAAGCTACTGGCCGTTCCCAACAAGTACGTAATGGTGACGAAGAAGCCGCTCGAGAATTTATGCTAACTGCAAGCTATAGCCATGAAAATCCATTGGGACGGAGACTTGCCGCCAATGAAGAAGCTGTAGAGTGAGCCATTGGGATATCATATGGTCAGAGAATCGAAGAACGATGCGAGTGACATTGCTACTGTAACTATTCTTTCCTATTGAAAGACAAAGCCCACGCCGCTTGACGGATACTCGACAGTCGTTCCTCTATATTCCGTAGGTTGTATCTTGACAGACGAATACCCTCAAAACCAATGTTAGCCATCTTAGTATCATTTAGCCTAATTCCTCTACTCTCTTGACCTCACCGAACGCGCCTCTATCATGACCTCCGTAGACGTGGAAATGGAGATGATGTGTCGAAGGGTTCCCTACCACCTATCGACACGATTGATCCGAATTCCCATCATTGTGCCTTCCCAGATCAGGGCAATCCATACATGCCCTTAAGTCAGGTACAGTAATTTATCGCCCAAATCCAACTAAAAGCTTTGCGTAATCATAGCTTAACGAATCAAGTAAGTTCCTGTTGGATTAAGATACAAAGGTTATCGATAACATGAGTGAAGATCATGGCCATCTGTAGAGTATAGAGTAGATCGATCCAACCCAAAGCCCATTCATCACAACAATAGGTAGGTAACATCCTCGACTCCCATCTTGCCTCAGGTTCTCAGACGTGTCACACTAACCCCTGAAATCACCTGGATCCAGCACGCGCAGCCAAACATTCTTTCTACAGTAAATACAAACCTAGGGTGGGGGCGCCTTGTTCTGGCCAGGCAACCGATGACCTACCTACCTCTGTTGCACCGACATTTTCTGCATCAAGTATTCTAACAGCTTTGTTTAAATCTTAGTTGTTTTGACGATGCAACAGAAGTCTCCAAGTCAACAACTTCAAGTCTTTACAGAATCTTAAAGTACCGTAGGTGTTAAAGCATCGGCCATTGAAAGAAAAGACAGCCCGGAAAGCCTTCGGTGCCACTTTCGGTAGAGGCTGTGGGGTACCGCTGTTTTTGGTTTAGTTGCCGCATTTCCCGGAGCTTTACGGGACTTCGGCGGCAGTCGGCACAAGTGGGTGGTATCCTGGCAAACGCGTCGTCATACAGACTACAGTACCGTCGGCCAACCACCAGAACTGCAATCCTGGGAGAACAACACACAGAGAGAGACCACCTCTTCACTCTATCCACACAGTTATATCATCTACGCCCGCGGCGCTTCAGAGTCCTGAGACACGTGGACATGAAAATAACATCGTGCAGCGACAGACCTCAGACAGCCAGTGCCAGTCACAGCCAATTGTCCAGATCAGCAGGCACGTTCTCGTCCACTTGCCCCACCTCATATCGACTTAGCGCCCACTATCGAGGAATCCGAGCAATTTAATAATCAGGATTCTTCTTCGCCGTCTATTCCTTTCGACTAGAATATACTCCGTCGGATCCAATCCCAATCCCAAGTCGCACGAGAAGCCCTTCACAACCCACCACTCCGTTGACCGCGAGAATAGGGACAAAACGGTTACTTCCCATCCGACTATTACATCCCCCGTTGGAAACCGCATTGACCCGGCTCTCAGAGAGGAGAGGACCAGTTCCAAAAAAAAGAAACCTGACCACAACGTCGAGCAATTCCCACCTCGTGCTCAACCCCGCTCATCAGCAATACCATCGAACATGCGCTCCGGTCAAGATTCACAAACTTACACACCTTCGTCACCCCTCTCTCCAACTATGCCTACTCCACCAGTTCCCTCATCCCATCACGTCCGCGCCAATGCCCGCCGCGCACCACTAGCGACCAATCTCAGACTCTCTTCTCTTCCCCGCTTCCATCCTGCCAACTTCCCCTCGAATGACTCCTCTTCGTCCACGTCCCCTCGAACAAGCTCCCGTCCCCCATCCGCTCAGTACCCCCCACGTCCTCTCTCCGAAGCACAAGTCAAACTCCAGCAATACCAACGCGATCTGATCGCCGTCGCCGCCCGCTCTTCGCGCTCCGTTATCTCTCCTACTGCTGGCGTGAAGCCGAGTCCGCCACGCTTGCATCCATTGGGGAGTCCGGGACCTGTAACACCAATGATGTTGGAGGGGCAGGGCGATTACTTGATTGCGGGGGCTGGTGGGGCGAACAGTAAGATGGGTCTAGTGGGGGATGGGCGGGAGATGGTGGAGAAGATGATTCAACAGGAGAATGAGAGGCGGAACTATCCTGGGAGGAAGGAGAGGATTAGTCCGGCCGTTAGTCCAGCGGGAGGGCGTGGGTGATTGTTGAGCTCATTGCTGTCATGGCAATGCTCGGTCACGGCACCTACTTGCGCATGACTACTACGGACTCCTTTTCAGAATTTCCATTTCCTTTTATGGGTTATTTACGGCTTGTATCACCACGGCGTCTCAACCACGGCATATTCCATCATCAAGACTGCGGACCGAAAATACCCCAACGGTGTTCTCATTCACAACGAAAGGCATACGGGGCATTGTATTTTCATTTTGACATCATCCTCACGCATCGGTACCTTTGATTCTAAAGGCTCTCATATCATACCATACGAGTGACGTCGGTCCGCGCTGGTGCTGACATTCGTTTACTCTACTTTGTTCCTGTTCACAGAACATGGCTACCGGCACGCTTGCTTCTTAGTTGCCACAAATTGTTTCGCTCCGCCATAGATGGGAGGCGTTGAGCTTTAGGCGCAATGATAAAAATGGAATGGTTGCATAAATATTTCTTGATTCATGGTGGATGTGTGATTCGGCTTGTTGAATATTGGAATCGTCGACGCGAGCCGACTTGGCTTCTGGGCTTCGTTTCGTTTCGTTTCCCCCCTCCCCACCATCCATCACCCCCCTTTTCCTTTCCCACCATCTCATCCTCTCCTCCTCCCTCCAACCCATCATCCCCACCCTACCCACACCAATCACTCCATCCCTGTTCAACCAACCCACTCACCGCCCCCCTCCCCTCTAGGAGGCAAAGTGCAAGTGGATAAAACGCAACGCTCCCCCCAGCGTTCACAAAAAAGTTCACACACACAAAATTTAGTGTGTCTCTCCTCTCTCTCCCTCTCTCTCTCTTCCCCAAACCCCCACCTTTATTCTGTCCCCCCCCCCTTCCCCCAAAAATCAATCCCAGCAAAAACCCAACCCCAACCTAACTTACTTACGCTATTCATTCATTCATTCACACATAATATAACTACTATCATGAATGGGATAATTAGCGTTTGAAAGAAAAAAGGGGGGGATGGGGTGAAGATGAAGGGGGGGGGAATGGGGTGGAATGGGGTGAGTGGTGGGTGAGTGGGTGAGTGGGATAGAGGGATAGAAGGATAGAGGGATACATATACATATACATAGATGGAAGGAAAAGTTCAGGGGGGGGGGGTATCGGTGATGGGATGGAGGGAGGGGGGGGGGGTTGATTTTGGTGGGTCGATGGGTTGATTTTGATGGATTGATTTTAGCAGGGGGGGGGGGCGGTGGTTTCTAAAAGGGGTTGCGACGGGAGGATGTTGGGGGGTTTAAGATAAGATGGATGGATGGATGGGTTGGGATTTATTATATTTATGTATGACGGGGCTTATTTTAATGCTACATAATGACGGGTGTATGTATGTTTGTACCGTTTTTCTCTTTTTTTTTTATTTTCTTTTTTTTTCTCGTAAAAGAAAAGGAAAGAAAAGAAAAGGAGAGAACTACTGTAGCCGCCATCCCAAGTCACCAGTTTTCAATTTCCGCAGTCGACGGGTTTCCTTCGCCGAAGAAGATGACTTGGATCGTGATGTCGTCTCTGTTTGTAAAGGGCAGCCGAGCCAGTCAGTCAGTCAGTCAGTTCCGTGTTATCGTTGACGACTTGTTACAAAAGTGCAAAAAGGCCATTCGCCAAAAAAACAAAAACAAAAACAAAAAAAAACTCACCTCACTCGCCGCGAAAACGGCGGCTGCGCCATCATCGCCCCCCGTGATAGATCCTCGTCCCCGCCCCCCAACGCGTTCCTCGCTAGATGCGTCGCTGCGTTCTCGTCCACCACGACAAAGGATTCCGGGTTCGCGAGGCGCTGGCCGGTGTAGTTCCGATCCGCTTCCGGTTTCCGGCCTCGCAGTGCATCGTTCTGGGCCGGAGAGGTCAGCAAGCCCATGGACGGTTGGGGCAGGGGTTCTCGTTCCGGGTCGTGCGTTTCGAGCCAGCGGCCGACGAGCTCGACGGCTTGGGCGTTGGTGAGGTTGTCCCAGAGGCCGTCCGAGGCCATGATGACGAAATCGCGGTTCTGGGGTTCGATTTTGGTGGTCGTGATGACGGGTTCGGCGGTAAGGTACGGGGGGGTGAGACAGCCTTCCCTGGGCGCAGGCCCGTAGAAACGCTTTGCTGCTTTGTCTTGAACTTGGCGCGACCATTTCCAGCGGCCGTCGCCAAAGGCACGGGTCACGGCTAGGCCCAGCAGTCGGCCGTTTTTGATCACGTCGGGCTCGTCCGGGTGCTCGGCTCGGATCCTCGCCGCCTCTGCCTCGTTGAAGCCGGTTTGGTCGACGGAGAGCGGGATGGCTTCCCATACGCCTGCGGCGTTTCGCCGGCCGAGGACTGCGCGGGAATCGCCGGTGCAGGCAACACGAAGGAGTTTGCTGGCACGGTCGTAGATGGAGAGGAGGGCGCAAGAGCCGGCATAGCCGGGAGCGAGCTCGGCGATTGCGTCTGCGAGATAGCGGGGGCCTATGGCGGCAGCGGCACCAGTTTCAAGAATATCGGCATCTAGGCGGAGAAAGGCGGATTTGATGGTTTGGGTGATGAGTTCCGGAGGTGCGCTGCTGATTGTGGAAGTCTCGTCCTCGGGAGGGAGTTTGAGGAACTCCCTGACTATGTAGGGGACTAGGTATTCATGCAGCGTGATGGCTGTTTCAAAACCCCTAAAGCCGCAGATATCAATACAGGGAATCTATACAAAGCAAACGAAACAACACAAAAACAGGATTCCAAGACTCACGCATGTCCATCGAAAACCCCCCAGACAAACCACTTCAAATTCTCGCCGATAACATTCGGATCACCCTGCGATCCAAACACAGTAATCAGATAATCCTCGCAAGGCTGATTACTCGGGATCCGAACAGCATCGTAGCGAAGGACACCGGTAGGCGGCCCGAGACACCGGGAACTCTCTTCCCATCGCAGGTTTTCGTTGACTTCTTCGGCGGTTGGGGGCCGTAGGAAGGGTTCGTATTTTACCGTTCGGCCATCGAAGCCTTCTATGGGGTCGGGGACGTCGAGAGCTTGAGGACGGTTGAACTCGGGGTTGAGATATTTGTAGACGAAGCCGAGAAGGCAAAGAGCTGGGAGAGCGGTGAGGATGTTGAGTCCTGGTTTTGGCCCTGGTGAGGTATTTGATGTATTTCCGGTGGATGAGAACGGTCTTCGATGTTGTTTGACAAAGTGGGCAGGTGACGATGAAGAGTGGACTCGAAACGCTGGATGGTTTGATAGCCGTCTAATGATCCTGCAGCTTGCTCGGTGTATATGGAATTTCATAGCGGACATTTTTGTGTCAGCCTTATTGGCGATGTTTTGTATCCGTACTTCTTTTACTTGGAAATGCTTTGAGCTATCTTATCACAGATATCTCAAGACCACGGCAACCAGAAAACATCGCGAAGCTATGGGTTTTCGTAAAAATACATGTGCAATGCGTGAACTCAAGTTTTGACGCGTCCAATTCAAAATCTGAAAGTCTGTCACAGCACCAAGCTAGGCCGGTTTGGGATATCACCAGTCTCTACCCTTTCAGTTGCGTTCGTTGCAACAATATTCTGCTGTTAGAACTGCTGATTTCTGTTTTATGAAAGTATCTTATACGTGTCTAACTAATCTTTTACATGATGCTTGGACTAAGCCAAGGGAAAAAACCGTTCCATCTCAATCGAGAGTGGTCGCTTGCGAATTTCCATTGTTTGGATTGTCCATAATTGCTGATGTAGTACACAAGTCAATCTTGCACGCCCAACCCAATACTGCACAGCTTGCTTTGATCCTACTACGGACATGGATAGCGACCCATCCGAGATTTCGGTCCCGGTACTCATAGATCAGTCTCAACGGATGAGCGACCCTTACGGTTTGTCGAAAGAATAGATCCCTCTAAACCTGAATCAATAGCGATCCTCTAGTGAGCGATCACTCAATTAATATATCTACTGTATGGGGGGTAGTGAAGATGATCAACTAATGAAAAGGAGAATATGTAAGATGCCAAAGAGATACTTTGCCTTGAAGGCTAGAGTGATGGATGTGCGGTGGAATTCATATGACATTTGACTCGAACTAATCGAGGACAAACGATTCAACGGCCGTAAGGTTACAGCAAAACTGAATCTATATCACCGTTATAACTGCCACTCGTGTCGCTTCGGTGATGTAATAGCCTACAAGGTATCCATCAGTAGACCGAAGAGTTTGCGATGCCGAAAACAAGCAATGGCAAGGCGCTTGACCAACGAAAAAGGAGAGTGAGCGAAAACACATACACTTGACCTTGAAGATATCTGCCTTCGTCGTGGGCCCTGCACCGTCGAACCAGCCTTGCAAAAAATGCAAACCAAGATTACATATCCAAGTGGAAACTGGTATGTACCGAATGCTCTCATCATTATGGGGACGTAATCACCATTGTAGCTGTGCCAATGATCACCTACCTTACCTTCATGCATGTATGAAGCCGCGCGTCAGCAAGTAGAAAAAAACATCAACAGAGAGCGACAGGAGATTAGTCCTCCAACCAATGAGCTATGAACAAGTAGAACTACCGCTGTATTTGGGCGTGTCTGACATTTGCGTCTTTGAGGATAAACACTACTTGGGATGATTCATCATGATTCATCATGATTATTCTATACTGAATAATCAGTGGTAAAAGATTTTGTTGTCCAGATCTAAGTCAAGTTGTCGATGCCTCGAAATGATTATGATGAAACGCACGGGTGATGGCACAACACTCCGCTCAGGCAGCTGTTGGTGGTGTGTTTCAGCCTTTCAGGAGCGCCGGGGGCTATTTCTTCGTTCTAGACTTTTACTCGTACCAACTTGCTACCTTCATGTCCCGTGCACGCCGTCGGACTTTGTATGTCATCATTGTTGCACAAACTCTATTCCGCTCCGACTCTCCTGGAAGGGACATGAGGTACTCCGTACGGGGAGGTATGTATGCACGTTTAGACAGGAACAGTTGATAAGGTGCCTACTCGGTAACGCACTGGGGCCCGACATGCGGGGACGTGTCAAATGTCAATTATCCTCCTCCATCTCCTGCAGACGGAGGGTGCAATTGTGAAGTGATTCGATCTCCGTTAGCTTCTGAAACGACCAATCGTTTGATTGAAGATTGCTCCTGTGGCGCAATCGAATTCCCGAAGCATTGGGATTACTGTATGCGCCCATGTGGGAATCGGCAGCTCCGACCACCGCCGTAACGCCGTCATCCGACTTCATCCCTTTTTGGTGCAGATGCGACTACGGATACCTACCTTAGCATCGACCATTCCTTCGTTGGGGCTGCATCCACCTCGAAGTCGGTGTGTGTGTGTGTGTTTGTCTGTGCATTTCGTTTCGTAACGGAGTCATCTTCTTCTATTGCCCTACGGTTTGATGCTCACACACTGTACGGAATACTCGGTATAAAACGACAGGGCTTCCCACAAATTGCAATCATCTTGCCTTATCCCGGCTGCGGTTGGGCGCCTTGGCTTTGGTACTTGTTGGGTACGCACTGATCCCCAATTGAGAAGAGGGGAAATGCAGGTGGCAGGGGTGAAGTCTTCGTTTCTTCGTTTCAAGATGCCGAGATCAGGCGCTATCCTGCAGGTGAAAAGCCAATTTGGACCTCCGACTTTTCAGTACGACAGTACGCATACTGTACACGCACTAAACACCCTTCAGGGGTTGGGATACCACAGGACGCCAGGCGTGATACTCCGTAGTGCAATGAAATCTATGTATATTGTACGCGTATCGGCCTTAGCAGCAGTGTCATGTTTTAGCTTGCCGTGACCACATCGTTTCCTAATCTTATCGTGGTGTTGGTACCTGCGTTAGCGTTGAATTCACGGGTTCATAATCCAAGTGATATCCTTCTTGTGCTCGCTCTTTCTTCTTCACCCTCTTCACCCTCTTCACCTTACCCCCACTTTCGCTTTCCGCTCCTTTTGTTGCACTTCAGAGTCCGAGACTCTTGTGCACCCACGATCATTACTGACGCTCACTGATACGTTCTTGACGAACCACACTCCTTGATTCTTCTACCCTAGATTTGATATCTAGACTGCTCTTCAGCAAATTCAAACAAAGCACAACACTCCAAACTACCAGCAAGATGCGGTTCAACACTCGACGTAGTCCGACCGCAGGGCTATTGGCAGCCCTCGCCACACGCGCCAACGCAGAAGGTTACTTCACCATCGGTATGGGGATGCCAGTCGCGATTGAGCGAGTCGACCCTCTCCTCGCCGCCGGACAGGTCTCCAACCACGTCCACTCGATCATTGGTGGTAACGCCTTTCAGGCCACGATGGACTTTGCTACCACCCAGACGTCGACATGTAGCACGAATCCGATCCGAGACGACTTGAGTAACTACTGGATGCCTGCTTTGTACTTTAAAGATCCCAAAGACGGATCCTTTACTCGAGTGCCGGAGCTACCGTACCACAAGATTTACTACAAATTTGGCACCCATGCCGGACAACCAGATCCCGAAATGAGCGAATTCCCCAGCGGTTTCCGTATGATCACTGGCAACGCTATGCTACGTCAAGACGACGGTTCAATGGGTACCCCCGGGACCCAAATGAACTGGCAATGCCACGCTAGCGGCGGTATTATCCAGGGTACTACAGGTGGCTTCCCGACTGGGTTCACTGAATGTGATGGAGGAGGCTTGGGTGGCCTTGCTGCCTCTATTAGATTCCCCTCGTGCTGGAACGGCCAAGATTTCAATCCAAAAGATCCCCAAGCTCACATGGCCTTCCCAATCAACCAGGACGGCATGGCTGGCTGTACCGCACCCTACAACGTCAAACGTTTCCCGGAGATCTTCGGCGAGTACTGGCTCGACACTACCCCTTTTAACGGCAAATATGGTGCGAACGACAAGCCATGGGTGTTGGCTCAAGGTGACCCTACCGGCTTCGGGTTTCACATGGATTTCGTATGTATACCTCTTCCCTTGAAGCTATAGGTGTATGAAGGAATTAGGCTAATCTTTACTAGTTGGCTGGATGGAAACCAGGTGTTCTAACACAGGCAATGAAGACCTGCACCATTGGCGGTGGAGGCGATCTTATAGAATCCCGGTGCTTCGGCACCGCAGGAATCCGTCCGAAAACAGAACGTGATAACTGCCGAGTCCCAAAACCAGCCGTCAACGAGAACGTCGGTCTTACAGACTTCATGGCTACGGACGGCGGCAAGACGCCTGGTGGTAACGTCGGAATGTCGCTCCCTGGATGCAATCCGATTCAGCCCGGTCCTCAGAAGGCTACCATCCAGAAAGACTGTGCCAATGTCCAGAACTCTCTCGTATACGGTGGAGGATCAGTAAGCCCGGATGTAATCGGCTCTGGAAACGCTTCTTCTGCCTCTGTGTCATCAGCTGCACCCACGGCCTCGTCTACTGCGTCAATGTTATCATCTAGCGTATCCTCCACGGCGTCCTCAGCTTCTCTTTCAGCAGTGACTGATAAGGCCTCCCCGGTCGCTCCTATCGCTACTGCACCTGCAGATTCATCGACCGCAGCCTCTGCCTCATCCACCGCTACATCCACCGCTGCCTCCACCGCTGCATACACCGCTGAGGCCTCTACCCCTGCATCCTCTAGCAACGCCACCCCCTCAGGCCTCACCCCGTCAACTATCAAGGGTGCTTCTGAAGACTGGAAAGTCGTAGGCTGCTACTCTGACCTAATCAACCCTCATCGCTCTCTCGACGACAAGTTCGAATACGACCCACACACCATGTCCGACAAAGGTGTCACTGCGACCAACTGTGTCCAGCGCTGCGATGCTCTCGGCAAGAAGATAGCGGGTATTGAGAACGGAGGTCAATGCTTCTGCGGCGACTCCCTGAAAGATAGCTCTGAGAAGGCCGGCGAATGCACTTCCAAGTGTGATGGTGACAGCTCAGAGATTTGTGGTGGGCCTGCAAGACTGAGTATCTACACCAAGTCTGGCTCGCTTTCTGTCAAGAAGCGACACGCTAAGCACCGTCGCGCCGGTCATCACTTTGTGACCTCCATCTAAGCACCCTCAATCAAGTACGGCGCTCGGAAGACTCTAGCCATAGAGTAAGGATGGATAGGGTGTCTGGTTGGGTTTGTTATCGGGATGTGTTCGGGAAAATTTCACTTCTGCGATGATCCGGCGAAGGCTCACGTTGGCCATTTGTAACGACAAGCTTTATGACTGCCAGCTGGAGCTGGATGTAGGTTGGAAAGGGTTTTAGCTAGGGCATAGAGATCATGCAAAAACCATCATTGACAACTAAATTCAAGTCCACAAATAGTATACGATGAGTATCATGTCTGAGGGCTTTAACCACCGTACTAAAATCACTAAACCCTTCAATCATAAGTATCGTTGTATGCAAAAGTCTGGTTCAGTTTTCGGGTTTTAGCGTGTGCAGAAAGCTATGGATTCCTTGGCATCGCGCCCCCCCAAATTTACTATTGAATCCAGACATTCTTGACATTCTCAAATCTTCAACGCTTTCGCATTAGAAAAATCAATCAAACAGGTAAATATGAAGCTGGTCAAACGTCTCAACTAGACAACTACTGATCTTCTGTGTAGCTAGCTATGACATGTCCACTGGCTCCGGCCCTTCGCTCGAAGATACTACGCCTCCTGCTTTTACATTGGAGCCCCCCCGCCATCGCCGAAGAGGTTCACTGTCACCGTAACACCGTTTATACTATGCAAGAGAATCTCTTCATGTATGACTCTCCCTTTAGACCTCAGTTTCGTCCGAAGAGCGCCCTCCGAAAGGTCTTTTCAGCCGCTGAAGACTCTCTAATTACATATCTGAAGCAACAGTCATGAACCATGCAGAAAGAGATGATGTAGTTTCTATGAAAGAAGTAGAATATACATGTTCATAGATTCACGATATTCAGAATTCTGAAGAAGAGACACTGAAGTGAAAAGAGAAAACAGCATGTCGACACCAGACAGAACAATGAGCTGCGATTAAACTGAATTGTCGACCTGTTGCAGCTGACGGCTGAACAGCTTGTCTTCATCGATGAGACTCTGTTCAACGAGACTACGAGATGACATCATCAAGCCTATGCATCAGTTGATGAGTCAGCTATCAAGTCTCTAGAAAGAGAGAGCATTTCTGAAGCGTTCTTTCGATGTATACGATCGATGGCTATCTATCCTGTATCGATATTCGTGTAGGCTGATTCAACGGCGAGGCTTTCTTTCAATGGCTAGCAGATGAACTGCTACCTCTATGCAGTTTCTTTCCGGCTTCGAGGAGTGTAATCATCATGGATAACGCGAGCATTCATTGCAATCGTTGAATAGAAGAACTCATCACCTCACACGGATGTGAGATGCGTTATCTGCCTCCATATTCGCCGAATTTCAATCTCATCGAGCTCAGTTTTAGTGTTTTGAAGGCCTGGGTCAGAAGGCACTTTCATGAAATATGGCCCAGCTTTAAGGGCTTCTTCGATGAGTTCCTGCACTATGCAGTAGCTAGAAGTCGCTGTGACCGGTTTTCAAGGCAGCATTTCAAGCATAGCGTCGGTGATTATATATTTGTGAATCCTCTGGAGGTAGGTTCTGACTTCGGCGTGACGACGGCATGATGACTTCGGGGGTCGGGGGGGGGGGGGGGGGGGGGGGGAAAAAAAAAAAAAAAAAAAAAAAAAAAAAAAAAAAATAAAAA
>JAABUO010000240.1_pt1 | contig 134675 bp, 107 predicted proteins | sample 5559291 | NCBI WGS metagenome assembly JAABUO01 (sample SAMN10711878, study PRJNA513372) | rock metagenome | isolation source: Antarctica rocks | place: Antarctica: Victoria Land, Finger Mt sud
TTCGTTTCAGTCAGCTTGGCGAACCTTGCAGGGCTATGAGGTGATGAACATGAGCAGGAAAGGACAGATGCAAGGAGTGAACAAAGGAGACGTCACAGGTCAGGTGGCGTTCATCGCCAGTCTCTTTGGAGTGGCAGCCGAAGCGCAAGAAGAAAGGGGACATCCCGCCCATTCTGTTCCTCAGAGATTTTTTGCAACACAACCGATACGGAAGCCTGTACTGGGCAAATCGACCACCATGCGAGTATATTGGCTATGGCGACGTTCAGCAGGGCAGAAACAGAGCGGACAACACGACCTCTCTTTCGTCGAGATCACCTGAACTATCAAGAGATCATCGCGTAAGTTGATCGTTGCAATCTTTAATCCTGCGGGAAGAGGGAGGAATGGAGAGGAAAACAGAACAGAACTCCAAAGGTGAGATCACTCTGGTTTGCGATCTCACCTTTCATTCTATCATTTTTTACCAAGCAAGCCAGCTTCATCAAAATCGGCGGAGAACCACTTCGTGGGGCATTTACCACGTGGACAAAAGAAGCCACGCGTGAAAAGGAGAATCACTGGATAGCCATCTTCAAAGCCAATCTTTTCGTCAAACAAACTCGGTTTCGTCAGCGACGAGAGGCGTATCATTGTATTGCGAGAGTCGGGCAACCCAAAATCTGGAAACGAATCGTTCACATGCAGCGTCGTTGTCATGATATTCCCTTTCAAACTCAACATTCTCTTTGAGAATGCGCTGATACTCCTTCAAAAATTTCTTTTTGGCACGTGTAATGCAAGCAGCTGCAGCAGAAGGAGAAATGCCAATTCTTGTCGCAATTTCCTGATATGGTTGATCTTTGATGGCACTGAGAAAAAGTACCTGTGCATCTCGTAGTGACATATGGTCAAAGGTGAGACGAATGTGCTCTTTTTCAGCCACACTAGAAATGCTACCATCTGAAGTATATTCTTCACGAAGCATAGAGGTGTTCGCATTTCTCAGAATATCCTCATCGTATTGATACCCATCGGTGATATGCGTATACAGAGAGAAGTGCAGACGTTGCCGCAGCATATCGATACTGAGATTCGTGGCAACGAGATAGAGCCAAGGCAACAAGTTATCATGATCATACAGGATATTCCATTTCTTATGCATGCGCAAAAACACTTCCTGTGTCGCATCTTCTGCATCATGATGATTGGACAGCAAATGATAGACATGCTTGTATATTTTACGCTCATATTGCTCATAAAGGTGCGTGAATATGCGCGATTGGTCTTCATCGGAAAATACGCTTGGTGTACTATACATACGTTCATATACCGGATGTGCTACTACCACATGCACCTCACTGGTCTTGGATTTATGACTCATGAAAGACGGGAAATGTTTGTATCCTTGTCACCATTTTACCCAGAATACGAACGAAGTAGAGTTCCGATAAGTTCTATTTTAAATTCTGCTTGCTTCTACTCAGACATTAACTGGCATCGGTTTGCTCTAGTAGACGCTCATTCACATAAGCAGATCAAGACACTTTCTGATGTCTTGATCTGCTTGCGACTCGGTTTCCTTTACTACCTGAAGCAAAAGGAACTAGTCAGTATCATAGCCTGATGGAAGAGGAACAAGCTCTTCTGTAGGCAAAAGCCACTACCTTCCTACCGGGGTGGGAACTGGGAGTTCGGGACAGGAGTGGCGAGGTTGGCGGTTGGAGCCATAGCTGTGAATCCGATGACCGCACAGTTGATATCGACTCCTGAGGAGCCATATGGAGCGGCCGTACCTGTGGCTGGGTCGAAACCCGTCAGCAGGTCGGGTCGGGTAGCCGCCAGGTTGAAGACGACATTCTCATCAATCTGCCGCTTGTTGAGTCCCTCATTGATAGCCTTCTGGGTCCACAGGCCGAGTTGCGCGTCCCACAATGGGCTGTATGCGTCGGCATGCCGGGGGTTGGCTAGAGTTGGGAAATCACCGAACACGTTGAGGAGGTCGCCACCATTGCGCAAGGCGTTGATCAGGGCCGTGTTATCGGCTGAGGCGTCCTCGCTCGCATGACCGTCCTTGACCAGATGTACAAATCCCTGTGCCTGTGGGTTGTTGTTGCCCGTCTGCCCGTTGATGAAGCCAAAGAGCCGCTCGCGGGCAGACCCGAGAAAGTCGTCGCCGCCGTTGTACGCCGCTTTGTCCAGCGCGGGCACGTAGGTTGCGCGCTCCAGCACCGCAGTAAGGGGCTGACCTGCATCTGTACTGAGATACACAATCGGCTGACCCGCGTCGAAGCCCTTGATAAACAGCATATCGACCCACGACTCCAGGAATTGTCCAGAAGGTGCCTTCGAGGGTGCGATGTGGATGCCGAGGACCCGATCACCCGTATTGGTGTGGTGGACGACATCAAACGGACCATCGCCAGTGGCTACGATGGGTGCGCTATAGACGACGGGCGATCCGGCGATACGAATAAATGGGCTGTATCCTGGACCGGCCACGGCACCAGGCTGGAATTTGGCGAGCGGGAAGCCGTTTGGTCCTGGCACCGCGATACGGGTGGGACTGAAATCCGGGGCACCCTGGAAGTGAACCAGTGCTGGCCCGAACGGATTCTGTGCTGGTGTTGGGGAGTCAATGGTCACCGTCTGTACGCAGGCGGGGCAACCGATTCCGATATTGGCGAGCTTGGGCGCATAGTTCACACCAAGGTCATGCGCCAACCCGGCGTCCGAGCTATCCAGGAGGACGTACCAGGCAGTCTTGCCATATGCCTCTCCTTTGTACAACGGTAGGCGCACCGTCTCTTTGCTGAGATCGACCTGTATGGCACTCTCCTCCGTCAGGTGATTCCTGGGTAGAAGACCACTCTGCTGTCCCAGTCCACCCGATTGGTTCTTGGCTAAGGCCGATGCTGTCCCCGCTCCGTGCCCCGGAATACCCAGCGACACGAATGCAATAGGTATTGCCACGAGAAATGCTAGCAAGGCGATAAGCACGCGTTTGTTTGCGCGTATCGATCTGAAGGATCGATGCTCCATAGTGGAAGCCTCCTTGTTCTAGTGATACTTGCTGTAGTGTCAAAACAAAAGATGTAGCTCTCTGGCTCTACTCGAACGCCAAATTGCACAATGTCCAAAGATAAAGATGCACTACATTACATCTCTATTTTGTAAAATGTGTATCGAAATCTTCCTTACACAGTGCAAGTCTACCTGAATTCTAGAGAAAGATTGCTTCCGCTTGGTACTGTTTTGTGCTTCCAGTCTCTTCCTTATACTGCTTCTGCTCCTAGCAATGTAAGCGTCGTTTTTTGCGCCTCGGTAAGACCTACCACATTCCGAATGTTCATGCGCTCATAAGGTCTATCTACTCTTAAGGTATTGAGATTGTTTCCTGCTGACGCTGACCACAGTTTAATCGTCCCATCTTCGCTACCACTCGCAAATGATGTTTCATCAGGACTGACACTCACTGAAACGACGACTCCTGTATGGCTTGCCAGCACTCTCTGTAGGATATACTGCTTATGCTGAATATCAATGCTCCATACTTTGATAGTTCGGTCATTACTGCCATGTAGAAGCGTTGTCCCATCTGGTGTACAAGAGAGAGAGACAATAGCACCTGTCTCATCGTGCAATGTTTCTATACAGTGCGCGGTGTCGATGTGCCACACTTTAATGGTCTGATCGTAACTCCCACTGAGCAACGTTGCATTATCTGGATGAAAGACGACAGCACTCACACCTTCGGTATGACCATGCAAGGTTGTTATGCACTGTCCATCTCTGACATTCCACAGCTTTATCGTTCGGTCAACGCAGCCACTAGCAAGCATTGTGCCATCGGGACTAAAGGCGACTGACCAGACCCAATTCTTATGGTCGCGTAGTGTCATTAAGCAACGTCCATCTCTCACATCCCAGAGCTTGATCGTGCCATCATCGCTTCCACTAGCCAGTGTCGTACCATCGGGACTAAAGGCGACCGACCATATGATGCCAGTATGACCTCTTAAAACGTGGATACACTGCCCATGTGCGACATCCCACAACCTTATTGTCCGGTCATGTCCTGCACTAGCAATGGTTGTCGCGTCGGGTTGGCAGGCCACCGTCCATACTCGTCCCTCGTGGCCTCGCAGTGTTTTGAGGCAGTGTCCAGTAGTAGGATTCCACACCCTGACACTGGCATCTTCGCCGCCACTAACCAGTAGAGAACCCTTCTGACAAAAAGCTACCGCCAGAGTCATCCCTGTATAGCCACGTAACGTTCTCAGACATTTCCCCGTAGTAATATGCCACAAGCGCATCGTCTGATCATCGCTACCAGTAACAAGTTCCTCACCATCTGGACTAAAGGCGACGGACCAGAGTGTTCCAGCATGCCCTTGGAACGTTCGGCAGCATTGACCTGTACGAACATCCCAGAGCTTGCCGCTTTGGTCCGCGCTACCACTCGCCAGCATTGTGTTGCTGCGATGAAAAGCTACTGATAGAACACGCCCTCCATGTCCGCGCAAAGTGCTAGCACAACGTCCAGTGCTTGTTTTCCACAGCTTGATCGTGGCATCTTCACTCCCACTGGCAAGCATTGTGCCATCAGGACTAAAAGCAATCGAAGCTACAGTGTCTGTATGTCCTTGTAGTGTTCTGGAATGTTGTCCTTCTTGCAAGTTTCCTACATTCCACAGCTTGATCGTGGCATCTTCACTCCCACTAGCAAGCATTGTGCCATCAGGACTAAAAGCAACCGAAGCTACCGCACTTGTGTGTTCATTGAGCGTTATACGTAGCTGTCCAGAAGGAAGGTCCCACACTCTAACAGTGGAATCATCGCTTCCACTGGCAAGAAGTGATCCATCAGGACTACAAGCTACGGATTTTACCCACCGGGTGTGACCTTGGAGCGTGTTGATACATGTTCCACCATTGAGACTACTTACGTCCCATAGCTTAACGGTACGGTCAGTACCACCGCTAACAAGCAACTTGCTATCAGGGCTAAAGGTTACAGACCAGATCCATCCATTGTGTCCGTCAAACGTGAAGACCTGCTTCATGTCTATTACTTGCCACACGCGAATCTCGCCATTGAAGCTTCCGGCCGCTATATATCGCCCGTCGGGGCTAAAAGCTACGGATGTGATACTGCCAAATGTTTCAGTGAACACCGACGTTGTGATGCTTACATCAGAAAAATTCGTATCTCGTGCCTCCACACCTTGTAAGTAGGCTTCTCGAATTGCAAGGGCAGAAAAATCCGCCTCGTTTACATCCCCCTTTACATGAAAGAGGAGGTTCACGAGATTTCCACCTCCATAGCCATGCTCTGCACGTGGCATGACCCTTACGCTTTCTATCAAATGCGTAAGATGCTTTTCAAGTGCCGACCTACCATGTATTTGGATGAGGAGCCGCTCAATAAGCGGTTGAATAATGAGACGTACTTGGCTATTGCGAACATACTCTTTCGCCTGCGCTTGCATCAGTGCATATTTTCTTATCAGATGAATATGCTCCTGCTCAATTTCTTTGCTGGCTTGCTCCACAAGCCGTCCGGTCACGTACTCTAGCACAACTGGTTGAAGAGTGAAACATCCACTTCTCTCCCCCGGTTCTAACAATGAACGGCGATAGAGCGCATGCAAAGCCTCTACTATCTTGCCATCGCGTACCTCGTAAATGAGGTCTGCACGCAACGTCTCAATAGACACCTGGTCGCGCTCAATAGCGAACCAATACAGCAGGTCTTGTTCCAGAGGAGAGAGACGCTCAAACTGCTGATCCAGGAGATGACGAATGCCGTTAAAGTATATCTCGCCCTGCTGAAAAAAATGTGCGATATCACCCCCGAACAGATCACGAATGACCTCCGAAACCATCTTCAGCGCGAGCGGATTGCCGGCGTAGGCATGTACAATCGCTACCCATGCTTGCTCGTCTCCACGTAACGTTCTTGCGTGCAGCAGCTCCTGGCTTTCTTGCAAGTTTAAGCCTGTGACTTGTAAAGATCGAACTGGGGCGTGAGGACTCTCTAGTGGACCCGTTATTTTCAGTTTCTCGCGGCTGGTCAGAAGGACACAGCTTTGGTGCTTGTTCTCAGCAAACTGCTCAATAAGCCGTTCATAGCCTTCATAGCCCTCGCGGTAACGTCCATCGCTTTGCCCGACTTGTAATGCCGTCTCCACGTTGTCGAGCACCAGCATACACCTATATGTGCGGAAGAGGTCAAGTAACAAGGAAATACAGCCTTCAGTTGAGTTGGGAGGAGTGTGGTACTGCTGCTCGGAGAAAAATGCAATGCATTCATGCAGTAGGTCCCTCAACGGCGGAGCATTTTTCAAGGAACGCCACAGCACATACTGAAAGTTATCTGTCATTTGATGTGTGAGCCTTGTGGCAAGCATGGTCTTCCCAATGCCACCCATCCCAAGCAGCGTGATGACACGGCAACGGTCTTTAAGAATCCACTGTGACAGTTCACTCAATTCCTGACTACGCCCACAAAAGTGCGAGATATCAGGTGAGTGATCCCAATCGACAGCACCATTCCTTCTCGGTATCGCGAGAGCATACTCCTGGCTTCTCTGACCCCGTTTCTCGCTTTGTTGCTCTTGCTGCTGTTTGGTGAGTAGCGTAGTAAACCATTCATCGTCGAATATGGCTTTTCTTCGTGGTGCGTGAAGCGACACTTGCTCCCACACTGCTCGTGCTTCTTCCCGTTCTTGTCCTACCCCAAAGGCACTTTTGCGCACATATACTTCAATAAGCTTCTTGAGATTCATTCCTGTAGGGTAGTCACTGCCAGCTTCCCAATTATAGACTGCCTTCTCGCTTACTCCTATCAAAGCGGCCACTGCGGCTTGCGTCAGGCCAGTTTTTTCTCTTAATGTCAGAAGGAGGAGACCAAAAGTGTAGTCTTTCGTATCATAATGATGGTATGTGTCCATAGCCTTGCTCTTTCGCCAGAAGATTGCGTATATCCTCTTGCGTTCTTGCACGGTCAGGATGCTCAGGACGAAGTACCTGCGTTTGAATAGCAAGTGCTCGTTTAAAAAATAACTCCGCCTGGGCATACTCACCTTGCATATACGATAGCGTCGTCAGTGTGTAAAGGCTTTGCGCAACATCGGGATGTTCCGCCCCCTAGACTTTTGCACGTATATCTCATGCCTTTTTTACGACAGAGCATGCCTCAACGTACCATTGTTGTGCAATATAGCAGTATCTTCTCTACTCTCCAATAGTCCTACCCCTCTGCCCATAGCACAAGAAATGTTCTATGATGAGGAGGATTTTACGATAATCGGGGAAAGAGTAATGGCAGAACAGCATCTTCGAGTACAGCAGATAGGACATTATCGTCTTATACGCCTCTTGGGACAGGGAGGCTTTGCGGAGGTCTATCTTGGTGAGCATATGCATCTCAACACGCCTGCCGCGGTGAAGGTCTTGCATTCACGCCTGATGGACGAAGATGTGCAGCAATTCGCGCAGGAGGCACAAACAGTCGCTCGCTTACTGCATCCGAATATTGTGCGTGTCCTCGATTTTGGCGTCGAGAACGCTTTTCCCTATCTCGTCATGGACTACGCGCCAAACGGTACACTACGTCGTCGGTATGCACGTGGTGAGCGTGTGCCAGTGACAACCGTTGCTGGACTGACACGCCAGATAGCGGAGGCATTGCAGTACGCTCACGAGCGACACCTGATTCATCGTGATATCAAACCAGAAAACCTGCTGCTCGGACGCAACTATGAAGTTTTGCTGAGTGACTTCGGCATTGCGCTGGTCCTGCAAAGCTCACGGCTCTATAGTGCTCAGAATATCGCTGGCACCATCGCGTATATGGCACCAGAGCAAATTCAAGCGCACCCATGTCCTGCCAGCGACCAATATTCGCTTGGGATTGTGGTCTATGAGTGGCTCTGTGGTATGCGCCCTTTTCAGGGATCGTATACCGAAATAGCTGTGAAGCAGACAATGACTCCCCCGCAACCTCTACGTTCGCTCGTTCCTGAAATACCGCAAGAGGTGGAGCAGGTGGTGATGACAGCTCTCCAAAAGGACCCGGCTCGACGTTTTCCAACCGTCCTTGCCTTTGCACATGCCCTTGAGCAAGCTGCATATTCCACATCATCGTCCTTTGCATCGACATTTGTGAAACCACCGTCCCTTCCCTTCCCGCCACCGCCATCACAGTTACAGAGTCCCACAAATTCTTCGGCATATACCGCGAGGTTTGCGACCTCCATGATGCCACAAGCGTTCAGTCAGTACCCCACTCCTCCAGCAGGAGAACGCTTGCAACAAACGCCTGGACAGTGGCAGTATCCTGTATCATATCCCCCGCTACCAGTACCATACAGCACGCCTATTCCGATACAAGAACGAAAGCGGAGTTCTCTCTCACGACGTGCATTCCTCATTGGTGGTGGTATGGCTGGTGCAGCAGTCGTTGGTGGTGCAGTTGTATGATCGCTTCTTTCTCACACGACCGTTTCCAATATTGTGTCTAAAACACTTCCAACGCATACAGGGAGCATCTTAAACATGCAAGGGGATACTCCTGTGCTCACTCTAACAGGTCACACCGCACCAGTTCTGCATGTACGCTGGTCTCCTGATGGTGCGTTTATCGCCTCTGGTTCGATGGATGGCACAGCAGTACTGTGGTCAGCAAAAGAAGGTAAGATGCGGTTATCAGTACGTAGCACGCTCATACCACCAAAGACTGATGATTATCCGTGGTCAATGGACTGGTCGCCGCGTCGAGACGCGCAGTGGAGTGAACCCTTAGTAGCAGACCGTACTCGAAGTCAACAGCGTACGTCTTGAAAGTAAGCCATTTCAAATTCGACAGGAGGCACATACCCAAGACTGGAATGGAGCCGTTTGGTATTATAAACATCCTCGATGAATTGACCAATATTAGTGGATGCCTCTTCAAAGGTTTGATACTGTTTGAGGTACACCTGCTCTTGTTTAAGTGTTTTGAAGAAGGACTCAGCCTTAGCGTTGTCATAGGCATTGCCTTTGGCTGACATACTGATTTGAACACCCATATTCAACAATCGTTGGGTATAGGCAATGCTTGCATATTGCACACCGCGATCCGAGTGATGAATCAGTCCTGACGTGACTTCACGTGTCGCTATTGCCTCTTCTAATGCTCCCAGAGCCAAATTAGTGTCAATACGAGTAGACAAATTCCATCCGATGCACCGACGTGAATAGCCATCCAGAATGGTTGCCAAGTACACAAACTCGCTTTTCAGGCGGATATACGTCAGATCCGCGACCCAGATCCTATCTGGCGTATCGGGCGTTTGCCCATTGACCAGATTGGTATAAATCGGAAAGGGATGATGCGAATCCGTCGTCTGCACAAAATGCCGCTTGATCTGACACAACAACGACTCTTCACGCATGATCCGTAGCACATGTTTATGGTTGACCTTCCATCCATCTCGCTGCAAGGTATGGGTCACTCGCCGATAGCCATATCCCGAAAAATCCAAGATAATTTTCTCTATCGCATCACGTAACGCTGCCTCCTCTGCGCGCTTAGAGGGCTGAACGAGGGTGTGTTTCCTGGCATAATACCAAGCGCGATTGACCTGCAACAGCTCACAGAGATGACGAATGGAAATGGGCTGCTTCTCCTGACATGCCTGTTCAATTACGACATGCCGCTGTTCAAGGGGAGCTTGCCCAACGCTTTTTTTAGGAGGGCATTCTCCAAAGCGAGTTGCCCACAAAAACGTTCCAGTTCAGCAATTTTTGCCTCAGCAGTTGGTGGCTCGGAACCAGACGATGGCTCAAAGGCTTTCTCTCCGTGCTGATCATACTCATTTCGCCAGCGTGAAACCACACTAGGAGCCAGATTATGCTCTCGACAAATCTGTGCCGGACGCTTTTCTCCGCTCGCCAGTTGGCGTACCACGCTTAATTTGAATTCTCTGCTGTGAACTCTTCCGCCCATCTGATTTCTCCTTTGGTATCTCTTGAGACGAGTATACCACATCTTTGACTTGATGTGCGGTCTGGTTATCTGGGTTCACTCCAGTCTGTGCTTGACATGTGTGCAGCGGGATGAAAGAGGGAAGCCAGACCTATTCTGCTCATGGCATGTAAGATGTAGACTCAAAGCTGATCTTAAGTTGCTTACTCCACCGTAAGAGCATGCTTGAGATCGGCTTCCCCTCTTGCCTCTTTCAAGCCTCAGCTCTTCATTGCCCTGCAAACACAAGCCGCTTACACGCTTCTCTGCCTCCACAAAGCACTTTGGCGGAGTTCATCTTCGCCAAAGTGCTTTGTGGAGGCAGAGAAGTTTCTTCATCAGTTAGACATCTCTTTCCCCTCCTTCCCTGCTGAGAAACAGCTCTTCGTCTTCTTGCACGTCCACAGAAGTATTCTCTTCCTCCTCCTGGTTCGCCTCGGCTTCAGTCATCGGCCAGGGATACCACCACACACAGAGACGTTTCGCCTCTTCTGTGAACAGACGCCCTTGCCCGACGAGTTTGGCACGCACACGGCGAATATGCTTGCGAATGGGTGCATTGGCATAGTAGTACACATGCGTATAGAAACGCCGCGCTTCTGGAAAGGCTCGTTGCGCTTGCTCTTCCCCGACAAGGGCCTTAAGCGCATGATAGGCACCTCCGTGATAGTCCTTTTTGGAGACAAGGTCTTCCAAGATGTGGGAGAGCAACGGCACTGTTTTTCGGGACAGTTCGACTTCAATCGCAATCAGGTCATCGCCATAGGCAAAGACGGCATCAGGTCGGTGGACGCGAACGCGTCCAGCGATTCGTTTGACTCCTTGTAGCAGCGTCCGTTCGCTTGTCCATTCGATGCCTTCGGTTCCATCGTCGAGGTCCAGCCGAACATCAGTGATGGCGTAGAGGTGGTCGCGGTCGTGTTTGCTCAAGGCATCGAGGCTCTGATACTGGTAGGTGAGTTCGACGCGTCGCAGTCCTTCCTTGGTAAGCCACACCCATAGTGGCTCCTGTGCATCAATGCGTCGTACCTGAACCCAACCAGCCTTTTTCCAGCGAGCGATCACGTTCCGCGTCGCACTCTCGGTAATCTGGTTCCCGTGTGTCGTACCATGACTCGCAAGTTGTACCATGAGTTCTTGAATTTGGTCGAGACGCATGGCGTATTGCTGTCCAATCCAGGTGAGAACCAACTCATCGCGTGCAAGGAGCCGTACTGCGTCAGCATCCTTTCGCTTCTTTCGTCCTGTCGTTGAAGAGTGTTGTTCCTGTCTGGCCCGTTTTCCGGTACGAGAGCGTTTCTTCTGAGGCATCAATGCATCCTTTCATAAAATTCTGTGTTTTGTCACTCTGATTCAAAAATGACTCTACCTTTCTGAATGAGTATTACAAACTGAGAGAAAATGTGTCCTTCCTTCATGCTTGTGGTACTCATTGAAGTCCCTTGTAGAGCGACGTGAGCATATCCACGATTTCTGCTGTATCGCTCATGATTTCCCTGAATCCACTTCGAAGAAATCACATCTGAAACATGGCCCCTACAATAATGAGCGGATCATGTCTCGGCCTGTCTGTCTTATGAAAGCGTACTCGACGTAGGCAGAACGTGGAGAGCATCAGATCGGGAATCGGACGGGAAGCAATCGGGAGCATACGAACATATGGGGCACTAGAAGCGTTCCCGTCTCGTTCCCGTCTGCTTCCCGCCTCATTCCCGACTCCAATCCGAGTTCGGTTGCTATACTTGTTTTGCATGAGAGAGGGATATGAGAACAGATGTGCTGCGGACACAACAGGAACTGACTTCTTTCAGTACAAGTGTCAGGCAATACTGACTGTTCGCTCACCTCTCTCAGTATGTAGAGTTGCGGCAGTTTTGGTTAGAGCACGAGTAGCAGACTGTATTTGTTGATCAGAGTAGAGCGTTGCTGAATGAGGTAGAGCCTTGGCAGGAAACGAAGTGCCCAATACAGACAGACCTTCCGTGGACGTCTCTGGAGATATATACAAGGACATGTGCGCCCTCTTGTATGCATACCGCTTTGGAAGAATTTCCTTTCTCGAACTATTGGACAAGTTCGAGGAAGCACTGAACATTAGAACGTCTCCAGCTACAAGCCCTCAGCAGCAAATGGAGGAAGAATAAGACGTTATCAAGCTAAGTTGAACATATATATCTCGACAGCTGCCCCTATTGCGAGACGGCTTTTTTTTTGTGGTACACTAACCAATGTTCGGATTTAAGAGAATTGCTTTGAAGAGAGGTACTTCTATGAGTGATACAGAGGTTAAGGAGTCACAACTGGCTCCCGATTTTACACTTGTAGCGATTGGGCCGCAAGATGTTGTGAAGAATGATCAGATTCATCTTTCTGATCTTCGCGGTAAGAATATTGTTTTATACTTTTATCCAAAAGATGACACCCCCGGCTGCACTGCCGAAGCGTGTTCGTTCCGCGATGCCGACCATGAAATGCAAAAACGGGGTATCGTCGTGCTTGGTATTAGTGCAGATAGCATCGCTTCGCACCAAAAATTTGCTGACAAATACGGCTTATCTTTTCCGCTCCTGTCTGATGCTGATACTACTGTGTCGCAGCGGTACGGTGTGTGGAAAGAGAAGAATATGTACGGTAAGAAATACATGGGCATCAACCGCGAGACATTCCTCATCGACAAAGACGGAGTTGTCCGTAAGGTCTGGCCTAAAGTGAAGGCCGAAGGACATGCCCAGGAGGTGCTGGATACTATCGAGTCGTTAGGACTCTAATAGTATCTGAGCTAGCTAGAGAGAATCAGGAGCCCTTCTTTTGAAATGGAGATAGAAAGCTCCTGATTTCTCTACCGATACTTTATTACATCGAGAATACTGCTTCTGAGCCATACATTTCTCTTTCCTCAAGGTGAGGAGTTTAGGCTTAGTCTGCCTCGCTAGAATACTGAGAAAGCGACATTTCCCGAGGCACCAAAGTACTTTAGTGCAAGTGTGGGTTAGTACCTACGCCAAACTGAATTGATGGATCGTAATAGTTGCCTTCCTGCCAGTGCTGCATTCCGCATTTGCAAGGGAAAATGTCAACTTTATAGGTGTACAGAAGTCTAAAGATGATACTCCTGGATGTACCAAAGAAGCGTGCAATTTCCGTGATGCTAATCGGGAGATGCAGAAGCGTGGTATTGTGGTGCTTGGCGTGAGTACCGATAGCATTGCCTCACATCAGAAATTTGCGGAGAAGTATGGTTTAGCATTTCCTCTGCTTTCTGATCCCGATGCTCATGTTGCCCAACTGTACGACGTGTACAAAGAGAAAAATATGTATGGCAAGACGTATATGGGTGTGAACCGTGAGACGTTTATCATTGACAAAGAAGGGGTCATCCGCAAAATTTGGCATAAGGTCAAGCCGGACGACCAAGCGAGCGAAGTATTGGCGGCGGTTGAGGAACTGCATTTGTAAGAGCTGTTTCTTTACATAGAGCCAGCGTCATAGCCATTGACAGGGAAAAGATATGCGGTGTGCGAAACAACAGGGGAAATTTCTTTTTGCTTTCCCACTTCTTATAGTGATGCTTCTCGTTGCCTGCTCTTCTATCCCAACATCATCAATTACTCCCTCTACTAATAAGCGCGAGGTCTTAAAAGCAGTAACTATTCAGAAGAAGTTACCTGTTACGACGCCGATTGGGAGCCTTTTTTACACGTATGAAGGCCATACCTCGATGGTCTTTAGCGTTGCATGGTCGCCTGATGCAAAGCGTATTGCCTCTGCAAGCCTGGATGGAACTGTGCAGGTGTGGGACGCTGTTACGGGAAAGCATGTGCTAATCTATCGTGGACATAAGGGGCCTGTATTCACGATACGCTGGTCACCTAATGGTGAATATCTTGTCTCTTCTGGCTACGATCACACGGTACAGGTTTGGAATGCTTCGACAGGCAAAGTTTTGCGTATATATCGTGGACACACGGCTCTAGTGAGCGCGGCCTCCTGGTCGTCCGATAATACATACATTGCCTCTGGCGGCGACGATGGCACTGTTCAGGTTTGGAGTGTTGCTACGGGTAAGACATTACTACTGTATCATGACAACCCTGGTCACGTTACCTCCGTAGAGTGGTCGCCCGAAGGCAAGCGTTTAGCTATTGCAAGTGATAATGGAACCGTGCAGGTGTTGAACTCTATAAGCGGACAAGTGCTTGTGACATACAAACATCATATCGGTGGCGTCTGGGCGGTTACATGGTCGCCCGATGGTACGCGCCTTGCCTCTGGTGGTGGCGACCATACTGTACAGGTTTGGAACGCGGCGACAGGTGAACAACTTATGGTCTATCGCGGTCATAGCGGTTATATTCATGAGGTTGTGTGGTCGCCCGATGGAAAGTACATTGCCTCTGGTGGCTATGATCGTAGTGTGCATATCTGGAATCCCACCACTGGCACTATTGTTACCGCTTATGGTGGACATTCTGATGTAATCACATCAATCGCGTGGTCGTTCAATGACACACACATCGCCTCCGCAAGTTTTGATAAGACTGTGCAGGTGTGGGAAGCAGAGTAGCAATCAGAGCCTCCTTGTAGCGCAACATGTTGCGCTACAAGGAGGCTCTGATTGCTAAGAATGAGCGACCGTGTGCTGTTCATTTTCTTCCTTCCTCTTTTGCAAGCGGGTACTCCACAGGAGGAGAGCCATCATCGTGATGCCAACGAGCGCAAAGCCAACAAACTTATAGATGTGTGGTAGCCGCAGTGCTAAGAGACCAAAGGTAAAGGTGACAGCGTACAGGATGTAGCAGATTTGCCTGGCGTTGAGTCCTCCAAAGAGCAATCGGTAGTGGAGATGGGTGTTGCGATAGTGTAGGGAGAGGACATCGAATTGCATAGGGTGTTGACCGCGCCGTATGCGATTCACCATCACCCACGCAATATCGAGGATAGGAATACCGAGGATCATCAAAATCAGCGCAAACTTCGCCCCGCCCATCACTGCTAGCACCGCGAGTGCTATGCCAAGAAATTGTGAGCCACTATCACCCATGATAATCTTTGCCGGATTCCAGTTGTGTGGTAGGAAACCTGCAACGGCTCCGGTAAAGATAGCGGCAAGAATGGCGATGCTATTTTGTCCCATTGTCCAGCTAATGATGGTGATGAAAAGTCCAGTAATTGCGACAATACCCGTTGCCAGACCGTCGAGGCCGTCGATAAAGTTGATCGTGTTCATCATGCCAACGATCCAGAACCATGTGAAGAGGACTGCGGGGATGGCTAAAAGAGATACGTCGGGCTTTGTGATAAACAGGGTGAGTTCGGGTTGCTGATACCAGGGTAAGGTGGGGTTATGGGCGATGGGACCATGCACAAAAGGATTGTTGACGCCAAAGAAGAGGACGCCGTGAAACGAATGAAAACCGGGACCCAGCAGTAAGAGGACCGCGCACGTCTGAGCAATCAATTTGGGAAGCGGTTTGAGTCCTCGTACATCGTCGTAAGCATGGACTACAACAATGAGGAGTGAAGCCAGCAGAAAGAGCGTATAAATCACCAACTCTTTAGAGTAGGCATGTCCGAAAATCATTTCCACCTGAGCATTTTTGAGCGTCAAGGATGGCGCATAAAAAAGTAATGAGGTGACAAGAAACGCAGCGAAGATTGCAATGCCGCCGAGACGTGGTACTGGCTTCTTATGAATCTTACGCTCTTCAAGAGCATCAAAGAAACCAAGCTTTCGACAAAGGTACATCACGCCAAAGGTGAGCGCATAGGTGAGTAGAAACGCGCATACGCCGCCCAGGATGAGAAGAAACATATGCGGTAGTGTTGAGAAAAGAGATGTGAAAATAGACGAGTGAAGAGAAATACTACTATACATGCTTTGCATATTGTTGTCCTTAGATATATGCTATGACATCAATGTCCATTCTTAATAATTAGACGAACGAAACTGGTAAATCAGTGTGTTTACGACTGGATATCCTACTAGTCTGTTACTCTCCATGTGACAAGGGGAGATGCAAGGGGCAGTCTCCCCTTGAATGGGGTCTGGGGCACAGCCCCAAGCTCCCCTCCCTCTCGCGGCCACTTGTGGCGAGTCGTCACATGAAGTTTGATGATGTACTATGTATTTGGGGTGAGTGCGGTATACTACAGAAAGTAACGGAGTTTATCGAAAGAGAGATACAGCAATCTTTCTCTCGATGTTGCAGAGAAACGAGGAATATATGCAGACGACACATCTCTTTAATGAAAAAAAGATGGAACTGTTTCCAGGCATCGACGCCCAAATTTTCCCTGGCAAGCAATTGATGGTGATGCGCGTAGAAATGGTGCAGGGCGCAATTGCTCTGGCCCATGCACATACACATGAGCAAATTTCTATTCTGTTACGGGGTGAGGCGGAATTTACCATTGGCGAGGAGCAGCAGACGCTCAAGGCTGGCGACACGGTTGCTATCCCTGGTGATGTCATGCATTCTGTAAAAGCTCTCGTTGCATGCGAATTGATCGAGGCATTCAGTCCGGTGCGTGAGGACCTTTTGAAGAGGTACTCCAATGTTTAATGCAGAGATAGAGACGATGCCGCGTGAGTCCTTACGAGCGTTGCAAAATAAGCGTCTGCATAATATTATGGACTACATGTATCACCAGATTCCCTATTATCGTGAAACGCTTGATCGTGCAGGTATCAAGCCGGATGCCATTCGCTCAGTCGAAGACCTGTCTAAACTTCCCTTCACGAAGAAGCAGACGCTGCGCGACTACTATCCATTTGGGATGCTTGCGGTACCACGTGAGAGCTTGATGCGTATTCATGCGAGTAGCGGCACTACAGGGAAGCCGACGGTTGTGTGTTATACGCCAAATGATATTGATGTTTTTGCCGAGGTCAATGCACGCTCACTGGCGGCGGCAGGTGCCAAACGTGGCATGATACTCCATAATGCCTATGGCTATGGTTTGTTTACAGGTGGGCTTGGCATTCATTATGGTGGCGAGCGACTAGGTATGACGGTTGTGCCAGTTTCAGGGGGCGCGACACAACGGCAGGTAACGCTCATTCTGGATTTCAAGCCGGAGGTCATCTGCTGTACACCATCCTATGCACAGACGCTTGGTGAAGAGTTCAAAAAGCGCGGCATCTCACCGCAAGAGATTAGTCTCAAAGTCGGCCTGCTTGGTGCAGAGCCGTGGACGGAGACGATACGTGAAGCTGTCGAGGCGAGTCTGGGTATTGCGGCAACCAATATTTATGGCTTGAGCGAGGTCATTGGTCCAGGCGTATCGCAGGAATGTATCGAGGCACGCGCAGGAAGCCATATCTGGGAAGATCATTTCTATCCTGAAGTGGTAGACCCCAATACTGGTGAGCCATTACCAGATGGCAAGGAAGGCGTCTTAGTCTTCACCCATCTTACAAGGGAAGCAATGCCGCTACTGCGCTATTGGACAGGCGATATCACCTATTTGACGCGTGATGTGTGTGTGTGTGGTCGGACACATGTACGGATGGGAGCGATTCGTGGGCGTGCCGACGACATGCTGATTGTGCGCGGCGTCAATCTCTATCCAACGCAAGTTGAGGAGATACTGAAGGGTATTCCAGAGGTGGCTCCGCACTATCAGTTGGTGGTGAAACGTGTAGGTCTATTGGACGAGGTTGAGGTTAGTGTAGAACTTACCGATGAGATCTTTCGCGGTATCGCGCAGGATGTCATCACCGACGACGTGATTGCTGCTGATCACGCCATGCATACCCTGCGTAACAAAATCGAGTTTCTGATTAAAGATACGATTGGTCTCAATCTAGTTGTAACACTGGTACCTCCTGGTACCGTACCGAGAAGCGAGGGTGGCAAGTTACGCCGTGTGGAGGATAAGCGCAACCTCTAGCAATGCTTATCGCCGAGTGTAGAGATAAATGGGTCAGATGACATGTTCATGCAAGTATGAGTACCGCTTATACTGTGTGTGATGATGTTCTCTGACCTTATTCATTTACACTACTATAGGGGGTATATATGGCCCGCAATCTTTATTGCTTCTACCTCTATACTGTTTTTATTGCGTTGCTGATTTTCGCAGCTATCGCTCTAGGGCAACTGCTGGGAACGGTACTTTTCTTCGTGCCATTCCTGCGTGCCCCTTATGAAGCCGCGCCAGATTCAGCGCATGTTACGCAATCGCTTGTGTTCGCGCTCGTCTCGTGGCTCATTGCTGCCGTGCTTGGGGGCTTACACTACTTTCTCATTCGTCGTGACATCGACAATGATCCTGCGGCTGGTGGTAGCGCTGTACGCTCGTTTTTTTTGAACATTACAGAAGCTCTCGGTAATGCTCTGGCTGTCCCCTTTATTGGCTTCACTGTGTTATCACAACTCGCGCACGGTGGACAATATGAGCTTGTTGGAAGTCTCGCATTTGCTATACCAACACTTGTGCTTGTTGGTGGGCTAGAGTTAGAACGTAGGCGTACACACGTAACATCAGGTGCGGCACTAGCATTTCAACGTCTTCATATGTACGGAGTGCAGTTGCTGCTCCTCATTTTCCTCGCGTCTGCATGGCAAAATAATGTGAGTGGATTGATTGATGGCATCTTTTTTGGTGGCAGAGGTACACAAGTGTATTGTGGAAGTTCTACCAGTTGTCAGAGTCTGAACCTTCCTTTCCTACTCATTTGCCTGCTTTGGTTTGTACTATTCTGGCTGGCCTATGGATGGCTGACACGCAATGATGACTCAAAGTTATTACGGTTTATCCTACATTTTTCTAGCTTTGCAATTGGCATAGGTCTGCTATTAGGTGGCTTCTATCGTGGTATTCTCCTGCTACTTTTGCTAGCATTCAAGGTCCCTTTTGCATTAAAAGATGTCGTAGGTCCAGGTGCGTCGTATGATTTCGCATCGTTTATTCTGCTTGGCCTCCTCGTTGCTGGTGTCTATCATCTCTGGCTAATGCTGGCTGCGAAACACAACTTGATTGCTCGCAACGTGGTGTTGGCAAATGAAACAGCTATCGCGGCAATTCTGGCAGCTTTTTTACTGTGGGCTGGTATTGCTTTTCTCATGTATAGCGAACTTCGTGCGTTAAACGGTGCCGCACCAGCATATGAAATATGGGCGGAGAACATTGCTGCGACTATCGTTGGGCTGGTCTATATTCCTCTGGATTTCTACCTGTGGCGTCGTAATAGCGTAGATGCGCTTGCTTTTGCGGGAGCGCGACGTGGTTTCGTATTAGCTGTGTTAGGGGCGGGCATTCTAGCCTTTGCGATTGGGGGAGCGGTTGCATTGTACGCATGGACAACCTCCCTCTTCGGCTCACCGATTCCCAACTGGTTACAAATCACCAATGGTGGTCTATCAGCTTGTATCGTTGGCGGCATCGTTACTGCTCTCTACCTGACAACGGCGATACGCGAAAAGCTTTTTAGTGGTTTTACCAGACGCACGAGTGTTGCTACTCCCACAACTCCAATTGTGCCAGCAGCAGCTACACCTACTGCAACTATTGAGAGTGTTTTGGATGAATTGCTGATAGGGAAGATCACACGTGATGAGGCGGCACGGCGTATTCGAGACCTTGAAGATAGGCTTGTGAGTGCGGATAGCAGCTCTACGTAGGAAACACGTGTAGGGCATTTCAAAAGCAGGTAAGAAGTGGGTATCCTTTTATGAATACCCACGTTTTTACGCTATACGAGGTCACTGGCACCTGTACGGGTAGTTACGTCCGTATGCGTCCATGAGCTACCGTGTGCCAACATTAGCTCATGGATATGTGGATTTTCTGCAGTGTCTAGGTAGACAATCTGCTTTGCGAAGGACGAGGACCATTCAAAGCCAACGATAATGTCATTTGTGGCTTCTGGTGCATGCGTTGCCTGTGTGACATCAATATGGCCCCATGTACCATCACGTCCTGCCGACAATTCTTGTACGTGTCTATCTTCGCTGACATATACGATCTGTTGCATGTCGCCTGTTGTCCAGACATAGCCGGAGAGGGCGGAGCCAAAGGCTTTGGGAGCCTTTGTTTGTTCAAGTAAATTGATACTTTGCCACTGCTCATCTTTGCCTGCGACGAGAGCATAAATGTCTCCCTCGTCCGTAATGTAAATGAAGTTCCTGGTACCATTTGCCTCCCAGACATAGCCAACAAGAGGCGAGTCTTCGCTGACCTCTGGGGAGGCCGCATGCTCTGTTACATCAGTATCTTTCCATACGTTGTCTTTGCCCGCAACCAGTTCATGCACATGACCGTCCCCACTGATGTAGGCGACGTGCCGTGTTGCATTAGCCTCCCACGCAAAGGCAACGAGTGCAGCACCTTCGGCTGTCGTGCCTTCTGCTATAGTAGCATGTGCTTGTTGTGTAATATTTGTGTACTGCCACGTGCCAACAGTGCCAGCCGCAAGTTCATGAATGTGTCCATCATTACTTGTATAGACGACATGCTTCGTACCATTGCCTTGCCAGGAATAACCTACAATTGCAGTACCATCGGCTGGAGACGCCCCTGTTTGCTGTTCCATCAGGTCTTCATATGTCCAGTCATGTCCTTCGAGCCGGACAAGCTCCCGAATATGTCCAGCACTCTCGTCGGGACTTACGTAGTCAATTTGCTGCGTCCGACCATTCGGCCAGGTGTAACCAGTCATGATTGCCACATCCAAAGGAATTGTGGGAGCATTAGCACTTTGTGTCACATCGGTATCAATCCAGCGTTTTCCCCGCTCGACCATTGCATGAATATGATCGTCGCCAGTTACATAAGCTATGTGCTTTGTCCCATCAAGAGGCCACTCGTATCCAATAATGTTGCTTGGCATACTTTTTCTCTCCCTGCGTATACTACTATTCGTTTTTGCTAGTTGCTCTACGTCTAACACGTTGGAGCGAGGTTGAGTGTACACAGCAGATGGATGTATTGTGGTATGCTGAAATGGTAAAGCTCAGTATGTTTTGCGTTGAAAGGAGATAATTTCTCATGGCAGAACCATTCGAGTACATTTCTCACGCCCGTCTCGCCTACAAAGACGGCTATCGTAACGCCTACCTCGGTGAGGTGGCAGAGCCAGTGGTGTACGGTGTGCAGGGAAAACTTCGCGAATATTACGGTGCGAAAGAGGATGCACCTGTAATAGCATCGACCCTCGATCATATTGTTGCCGCCGTCGCTGGTTGAATGTACGGCACACTTGCCGGTGCCCTGTCAGGGCGCAAAATTCGTTTTGACCGTCAGAAATTTACCGCCACCGTCGATGGACGTATCGTTGGTGTGGGAAAAACCATCCGTATCGAGTCCATCATTCTCCACTATGACCTTACCATTTCCCCAGAAGACCGTGAAACTGCCGCACGCGCACTAAGAGTTCACCCAGAAGGTTGCCCTGCTCATCAGAGCGTAAAAGGCGCGATTGACGTTAGCTGGGATGCAACGCTGCATATCGGCGATGAGATTGTCAACTTGAAAAGCGAACCAGTGAGCGTATAAGGCTGGTAGGTGGCATAGCAGGGGCAGAGCCGCTGCCACTACTATATACGAAGTCGCATAGAAAGCTATACAGTGGCGCAAAGTATAGTAGTGGCAGCGGCTCTGCCCCTGCCATGTCTGTCTATAACAATAGCCTCTGCATGATCCACTCTCTAGCAGCTTTTGCATTTACCCCTATCGTTGCCTGTACCAGTGCTCCATCAAGCAAACGCGGCACCATAAAACCTGCAAAAGGTCCACGCATGAGTATTCGCACTGGCATAGCTTGCCACTGTAATAGTTCAGGTAGACAGAGAGATGCAATAGTTAATGGGTCGTGTAAATATGGGTGCTTAGGATGCCAGCGTGGACGATGCTGCCGCCAGATTGTGAGTAGTTGATAGAGCAACTGCGCTTGCGGTGTCGTAGCAGTATGTAGCCGTTCGATGTCGCGTTTGCGGAGTTGACAGCGTGTGGTGACGTTCAATCCAACCAGGGTTATTGGTATACCTGCGTGTAATACCATGTGTGCTGCCTTCACATCGCTGCGAACATTCCACTCTGGCAGAGGCATACCACTTGTACCACCCATCAATACAATATTTTGTATAGCCGAAACGATACGAGGTTCTATCAGTAAGGCAAGTGCAACGTTTGTAAGCGGCCCAATACATACCAGTGTGAGTTGTCCTGCGTGCTCTAATGCTTGTTGCACAATCAACTCAGGGCCTGAGAACGTACTGAATGAGTCAAGGTCTGGTGAACAATTCCCAAGAATTTCAGCCTGTGCGACACCGGAAGGTGGGTGACGCTGCTGTAGCGGTTTCCCTACGCCTACCGCAACAGGTATATTTCCCCGACCAGAGACATGGAGTACATGCTGTGCAAGTTGAGCGCGTTTTAGTGTATCACCAAAAACAGTTGTTACACCGATCAAGTCAATTTCGGGCGAATTGAGTGCGAGTGCGAGGGCAAGTGCATCGTCAATATCATCGCCGATATCGGTATCTAGTAGTATCGTATGCTTCTGTTCCCGCGATTGGACTGCCTGCTGAGCAGAAAAACCATCCCTTTGGTGCATTGTAACCGTTCTCAAAGTATGTTAAAGTTGACGCAAATAAGCTTTTATTGTTCTCTCCTGACTATTACGCTACCATAGCAAATAGTAGATATGCAATAGAGGACGATCAGTGTTTTTCTCGCGCAAGGGAAAGAGGGTTTTTTATGGATATAGTCAAACGTGAGGTGTTGTCACAGCGCGTTCTCAAGGTCAAGCCATCGGGTATTCGTAGATTTTTCGATATCATCAATACGATGCCAGATGTTATTTCGCTGGGCATCGGCGAACCCGATTTTGTGACGCCAGAGCATATTCGTCAGGCAGGCATCAACTCTATCGAGCAAGGCCATACGCGCTATACCTCGAACTATGGCATAATCGAGTTACGTGAAGAAATCGCTGCGATGTTGCATCGTCGTTATGGACTGACCTACGACCCCAAAACGCAACTGCTCGTCACCGTTGGTGTGAGTGAGGGTGTTGACCTGGCGATGCGTACCTTGATGGACCCAGGCGACGAAGTAATCTCATCCGACCCCGGTTATGTCGCTTACGAAGCTGATATTATTTTCGCTGGTGGTGTTCCCGTTCCCGTACCAACCTATGCACAGTATAATTTCGCGGTTCGTGCTGCGGAGATTGCCGCTGCCATCACACCACGCACCAAGATGATTTTGCTCGGCAATCCGAATAATCCGACGGGAGCTGTTATTCCACGCGAAGAGTTAGAGGGTATCGCCAAACTTGCCGTCGAACACGATCTTATTGTTGCTTCGGATGAAGTGTATAGCCGCCTTGTCTATAACACAGAGCATGTCAGCATCGCCTCGTTGCCAGGAATGCAGGAGCGCACACTACTCCTCGATGGCTTCTCGAAGGCATATGCCATGACGGGTTGGCGAGTGGGCTATGTTGCCGCGCCACCACATATTCTGGAGGCGATGGTCAAGGTTCATCAGTATACGATCATGTGCGCTGGTACCGCTGCACAGGAAGCGGCTTTAGAGGCACTGCGTCATGGCGAGGACGATGCACTGATGATGCGTGACGACTATGCGCGTCGTGGTCGCATGTTCGTTGATGGCCTCAATCGTATCGGTCTGACGTGCAATGAGCCGCGTGGAGCATTCTATGCCTTCCCCTCAATTAAACACACAGGCATGACCGACGACGAATTCGTCGAGAAGCTGCTGGTGGAAGAGCAGGTAGCCACCGTTCCTGGTAGTTCATTCGGTGAAGCTGGTACAGGTTATATTCGCTGTGCCTATTGCACTGCCGCTAACAAACTCGATGAAGCATTAGTGCGTATGGAACGCTTTTTGAAAAGACACGTATAACAGACGCGGAGTTACTATTATGAGATTCAAGGTAGTTCTTGAGCCTAGTGAGGAGGGTGGTTACACGGTGTTCGTGCCATCGCTTCCAGGCTGCATTAGCGAAGGTGATACGCGAGAAGAAGCTATTACGAATATCAAAGAAGCGATAGAGCTTTATTTGGAGCCTGTCGAAGATGATTGGGTGGCAGATGAACGTGCTGTTACTCAGGAGATCGAAATTTGAGTAAGATGCCAAGTTTATCTTACGTTCAAATCATTAAAGCATTACAGCGCGGTGGTTGGACTGTTGTACGTCAAAAAAGGAGCCATATTCGCCTACAAAAGCATATAGGTGATGAGGTGTTGAAGATCACTGTTCCAGCACATCGCCCAGTAAAAATTGGAACGTTGGCAGGTATTTTGAGACAGGCGCGATTAGACTTGGATCAGTTTCTAAAATTATTGTGAGACATGAAGCAGCCCGAATTTTTAGAGCATGTTTATAAATCCTCTGCCTCTGAAAAATTCGGGCTGCTTCATGTTTATGCAGAGACAGGACCCCACTCGGCGGCGGCTCTATCGCGTTTGAGTTCAAAGATGTTTGGCGTTCGCAGGGCGTAAGCGGTGTAATCCCACAACTCACCAGCCTCTTTCCCATGAGGGACGGTGTTGATGATCGGACCGTAGTAACCGACATCGGACCCCTCGAAGGCGATGGTTGGCACACCGAAGGCATGATAGCGTTTCACCGCCTCTTCGTGGTCGGCGAGTACGTCCTGGACGGTGCTTTCATCAGCGAGAGCTTTCTCTACAAAGCCTTCACCTAGACCAGCCTCTTTCGCGCATGCTTCGACAACGGCGCGTTCACGAATACTCTCTTTGCGACCATGTTGTGCGTTGCCTAGCGCAACATACAATTTCTCGATACCCTCGTTGCCATGTTCGCGTCGCGCGAGAGCCAATGTACGTAATGCTGCCCAGCCGTACCCATTGACGTAGTCTGGCTCGGTCCCCTCTTTGCGGTTGACAATTTCAAGGCTAAAGAGACGCCATGTCACCTCGACGGGTCTCTGTCCGCGTACCTCGCGCGCCCAGAGTGCTGTACGCCATGCCAGAGGGCAGAGTGGGTCAAAGTGAAAATTGATGTTTTCAGGTGTTTGTGTATCATGTGTCGTCATAAAACGAACATCCTCTCTCAGGAACGTATGCTTATATCTTACGAATAGCCTGATACTTTACTAAGAAACGTATAGGTAAGGGTAGCATACATTCTGGTGGAGGCACCTGTCAAACACGCTTTGCCTGTCCGTCGCTCTTTGCGTTCGTCCCTTTATAGAGTGGTACGCTACAACAAGAGCAACTGAGCAACTGTTGCAACTTCATTATTGATGATGTATTATTATCGTGAAATTATTTTATATATGTCAATAAGTATTGCATATTTTTGTTCTATGAGGCTAACATGGCACTAGAAGACCTTCAACATGGTCGCTATCATCCCACGCCAAATGAGAGAGTAGAGCAAGCACTACCATCTGCACCCAAGAAATCACTGCTCTCTCGCCTCGGCATTGTTGGTATTGTGTCGGTTCTCGCGGCCATCCTCATTATTGGTAGTGCGCTCTATGTATTTAGTGGCATTGCGTCAAGCAAGAAGCAGAGCAATCTAGGTGCCACCACTCTTTCTCACATAAGACCAACTCATACAACGATTCCGCCGACTCCTGCAATCACGCCGATTCCGCAAAACGGTCTGTATATCCCTGGCACGTATAACGGTTCTATGTACAATTCAACGACGCAACAGACAACGAGCATAACTACAAACTAAGGGTGATGGTACCTTGCGTGGCTCTGTCACCTATCGCTCAACACACAGTGTTTATCCACTACTTACAGGTGTGGTAGATATGCAAGGCAAATTCTCTTTTTCCATCAGGCAACCGAATGGACAGCAACCGCTTTACTTCTACGGTACAAAATAATAATGGTAATATCTTGCACGGCGATTTTTGTAGCAGCACAACGAACACATGTCTTTCACTGAGTGGCTATTTCACTATTGGCCCAGGCTATTAAGCATTCAGGTTATACGCTTGCTTCGCTAAGCGATAGGCCATGTCAAGCACCATTTCGTGGGCATCAACTTCGTCAATGATGTTGCGTACAACGAGGCCCGCGAGCCAATCAGCACTAGCACGTCGCCATAGATCGTGGCGTGCTGGAATAGATGGATATGCGCGTGTATCATCATTGAAGCCAACCGTGTTGTAAATGCCTGCTGTCTCCACAACATTCTCGAAGTAGCGATGCATACCGTTCAAGCTATCGAAAAACCACCAGGGCGGTCCCAGATGCAGGACTGGATAATGTCCGGCAAGAGGGGCGAGTTCACGGCTATACACCGTCTCATCAAGGTTAAATACGATGACCTTCAAGTCAGGGTCATTGCCGAATAGATCGAGGAGTGGTTTGAGATTGTGTGTAAATTCGCTAGCAATGGGAATATCAGCTCCCATGTCTCTACCAAATTGTGCGAAGAGCATTGCATTGTGGTCGCGATAGCTACCAATGTGCATTTGCATAACAAGGCCATCCTCCACGCTCATTCGTGCCATTTCGATGAGCATATGGCCGGTAAAACGTTGTGCATCTTCTGTACTACTTGCGTTATGTAATGCTCGCTGGAAGATAGTATCTGCCTCGCGTTCGCTAAGCCGCTCTGTGTAAGCAGTTCGTGCGGCGGAATCGGTAGCCGTTGCTCCCATCTCTTTGAAGAAGCTCCGCCTTTGTTCAAGTGCCGCGATATAGGTACGATAATTTGTTACATCAATGCCAGATATTCGACTCAACTCTTGAATGTTCTCGACGTAGTGTGCGGAGTCGATATTGACCACTGCATCGGGACGAAAGGTGGGAATGATGCGTGCGGACCAGTCGGAAGCACGAATTTTTTCGTGGTATGCAAGCGTATCGGTAGCTGCATCGGTTGTCGCTAACACCTCGATATTGAAGCGTTCAAACAGACGGCGAGGTTGAAACTCAGGTTGCTGCAATTTTTCTGTAATCTGGTCATAGAGAGTCTGCGCGTTCGTGGAGGTCAGCTTGTCTTCGATACCAAAGATACCACGTAGTTCATCTCGTAACCAGAGGTCCGAAGGTGTACTGCGAAAGAGATACCAGGAATCGCACACCGTCTGCCAGATTGCGCGATGGTCTTGTTCTATCGCGCCGCCGTCTTTCCGTCGAATGCCCAACTTCTCTAGCGGAATGCCCTGTGAGTAGAGCATGCGGAAAATATAGTGGTCGGGAATGATCAATAGGTCAACGGGCGTACCCCATGCGTAGGTGGTAGAAGCGAGTAGGCGCGGATCGACATGCCCATGCGGACAAATAAGCGGTACCGTCTGTACCTGTGCATACAGGTTACGAGCGATCTGGCGTTGTGTAGGCTCTGGCGAAAAATAGCGATCTTCTAATAATTGATGCATACTATCTCCTCTTTTGGTTGCTAAGCATAGTTTGATCGCAAAAATATAGTATCGTTTGCATTCTATCATGTGTCATCGCGTTGGAGTATGAAATTTTATCCATATAGGATGTGATACTGTTATACGATAGACAGCGAAAGCAGGCAGCCGTCGATGGGCAGCAGATTTTGAGGCTGCGAGCATATTGCATGTCTTCACCTTGCTTATAGGCAAGGTTTGAAACATTTAGCCGTTTCTAATCGTACCAGCGTCAGAAGACCTATTACACAAGTTTATTTGGAGCGAACATGCGTATTCTTATCCTCGGAGGCGATGGCTATCTCGGTTGGCCGCAAGCGTTGTATCTTTCACAACAAGGTCACGAAGTCGCCATTTTTGACAATCTCGCACGGCGGTATTTCGATTTAGAGCAAGGGTTTCATAGCCTCGTGCCTATCGAAACTCTTCAGAAGCGTGTCGATGTATGGAGAGAGGTTTCGGGACGAACCATCGATGTGCATATTGGCGATGCAATGGACTACGATACTTTGTCCTCTGTATTCCAAACATTTCAGCCAGAAGCGGTCATCCACTTCGCAGAGCAACGTTCCGCCCCGTACTCTATGATTGATCGCAAGCATGCTGTTTTTACACAGACAAACAATGTTGTTGGAACTCTCAACGTACTCTACGCGATCAAGGACTTTGCCCCGGACTGCCATCTTATTAAGTTAGGTACAATGGGCGAGTACGGGACACCCAACATTGACATTGAAGAGGGCTTTATCGAAATTCACCACAAAGGCCGCTCTGATGTTCTGCCTTACCCGAAACAACCAAACTCGATGTATCACCTTAGCAAAGTGCATGATAGCCACAATATCATGTTTTGCTGTAAGGTCTGGGGTATCTGTGCCACTGATCTCAATCAAGGCATCGTCTATGGCGTTGAGACCGATGAAACACAACTCGATTCACGACTTGCAACGCGTTTTGACTACGATCAAATCTATGGCACCGCGTTGAACCGTTTTTGTGTGCAATCGGCGGCTGGCTATCCTCTCACGGTCTACGGTAAGGGCGGACAGACGCGAGGCTATATCAATGTTAGAGATACGATACGGTGTATTGAACTGGTGGCGTTGTCGGCACCAAAGGCCGGAGAGTATCGTGTGTTCAACCAGATTACCGAGCAGTTCTCGCTTAATGAACTGGCGGAGATCGTAGTCAGACAGAGTAAAATACTCGGTTTACGTACAGACGTGAACTATCTGCCTAATCCACGCGTCGAGCAAGAGCAGCACTATTACAATGCGACTCGCACGGGCCTTATCGAACTCGGCCTTGAGCCGCATTTGCTTTCAGACACTGTGCTTGAGTCGCTCATGAAACTGGCTATGGACTACAGGGACTGTATTGATCCTCGCTTGATTGCTCCCACCGTCAACTGGCGTAGCACCACAAACAAAGTTTCCGAGTAGGCACCTCTTTCAAAATTGCAGAGGTGCCTATTCTTCGCTTGTCAGGAAACGATCAAGCCATCTACGATATCGTAGATGGCTTGATTCGCCTGTAAATTCCATGTTCTGTAGGTCCGAATGCTCTCGACCTTTTCCGCTAGCATCGTTGGATTGCTAGCAATTTCGTTTATCAAAAACTGCTGCGCTGCTACATCCAGGCAGACCCAACCTAGATTATGCCGTGTGAGAAAGCTGAGGTTCGGCGTCTCCTGGCCGGGGATATATGAAGTAATAAGACATGGTTTCTCTAAGGTGAATGCTTCAGAAAGAAAGCTTGCCCCAGCTTTGCCTGCAATCAAATCTGAAACCGCCATATATGGCGCAATGTTTGCCGTGAATGGTAAAACGCTCAGATGTTCGACGTTGGCAAAATGTGCAGCAAGTGCCTTATTGTTGCCCACCGCGAGGATAATTTGTGTTGGAGTATTGGCTGCAAGAAAATTCTTTACCGTGCGATCAATGCCTGCTGAGCCTTTTGCACCCCCCTGTAAAAAAATTGTGAAACGTGTTGGGTCAAGGCCCAATGTTGGTAGAAGCTCTGTTTTTGTCGTTAGCCCCTGCTGCAAAAATTGACGACGTACAGGTCTACCAGTTACATGTAGGCGTTGTGTTGCTATGCCTTGTTTCTCTGCTTGCACGCATATCTCGTCAGTGGGGGCAAGGTAGGCATCAGCATGCTTTTCGCTAAACCACGCCATGTGAGTCTGCTCCAAATCAGTAAGTTGAAACACTAGCGGAATCTTTTTGCTCAAGTGTTCGTTGACCTGAGCAATCTCATAGGAGAGCAGAGGGTGTGTCGAGATGATGAGTTGTGGCTGTGTCCGCGTCAGTAGAGCGGCGAGACGTTTTCGCACGGAAAACGTCAGGACACTATGTACAAGCCATGCACCTAGAGTGTTGTCCATGAGCGTGTATTGAAAGTTCCAAAAACCCATGAAGTAGCGACTCAGCGTAGAGTAGTACTGTTGCATCAGATGAGGGTATGGGTCTGCGATATCAACTTGATACTTCGAGCCTAGCATCTCCTTGAGAGATTGCGCGAGGTTAATGTGTCCACCGCCGGTATTGGTGGTGATAATCAAAATCCGGAATCGGGATGGTTGCACTAATGTCGTTTCCTTTGGTAGATTGATGATTATCCCTGTTGAGCCTTATCGTAAAGTGCATACCACGTATCATCGTAGTAGGGCGAGAACATGTGCCCACGCTGAATAGCACTAATGAAGTCGTTGTGCCCGTTGAGATACCAGTTGCCTCTGCTCTGAATGAACCAGGGACCACCACTGGAGCCTCCCGTCATGTTGCAGGGAATGGAGACCACGCTACCGTCTCCATGTTGCCACAGCGTACCAGAAGAGGCTTCACAGGACTGTCGAGTCTGACCGTCGAAAGGATAGCCAGCAGGGTAACCATAGGCGTAGAAGGGTTGATTGGTTGGCTGATTATATGCCCAACCAGCACCGCCGACTACATCGGTCAAGGTGCCCTCGCTATTGGGAGCAACAATGGCTATGCCAAAGTCATGGTGATAGTCATTTGGTTTGGCATCTATCCAGTCAGAAGGGACTTCTAAATCACGTGCTGCCCAGCAACCATAAGGCGTACTGCCGTTGTCGTAGAGAGGGCAGAAAATTACGTTTCGCGCCCAGCCACCGTACCAGTAGAGACAGTGACCAGCTGTATCAACGACGCTGCGATTGCGGCTTATGACGGCGGTGCCAGAACACATGGAATCTTGACCATAGGTAGTGGTAAAAAAGACCTTCCCGACCGTCGAGAGAGGATATGTGTGGTTCTTATCGCGTCCTGGTTGCCCCTTTTGCTGTACCGCTTGGCCCTGACTTTGGTTTGTGGCTGTTTGTGTTAGATTGGAAGTGAGATTACTTGATAGATCGGTATTGGTAGCACCGCGCATACTTGCCATCGTCCAGTATTTGACTGCATCACCAGGACGTATTCCCACTGGATGGTCACTGATCGGTGTCGAAGGCGTTAACAACGCTATAGGCAGAAAATGCGCGTATGCCATCAGGTACACCAGATACGAACTGGCGAGCAAGCAAAGAAAGACCTTGCCTGTCAGCGGATGAAGAACGAAGCGATAGAGTCGCTGCATTGTGCCCCTCTCTTTCATCAAGCCTGCTGTGGACGAGATGAGTGGGATTTCTTTAGATCGTGTCCATCGACCTCAGGTAGAGGAGCAGCTTTGGAGTGGCGCGTTTTTTCTGCTGTCCAGTAAGCAAGGGCATCTTTGGGGGAAGTCTCCGCCGAGTGCTTTGCGATTGTAGTCGAAGACTTTGACTTCGCAAAACGCCTCCATCCAATCATATATACTCCAATAAGGAGGCATAGAATAGTTGCCCCACCTAAAAGTGGGTAGATGAATCTCTGTTGCTGTGCCATCATCGTTCTCTCTTTCTTAGCAGTACGTTCCAGAAGCGGCACTTGCCCAAAATCAGAAGCGCATTTCTTCTACAGAGCAGTATACCAGCATTTCGTGTTTTAAGAAAGGGCCACAACATACTCAAAAAAAGCTCTACCTTGATAACCCTTCTTTGGATTGCTCCTTAGTAGTGGGGCAATGTAGTAAGTGTAGTGGGTGTAGTGGGTGTAGTCTCATTATTTGGAGAGAACAATGTTTCGGGAGATAGATGGTGATGAGTGGTGTAGAGACCATAGGTTGGAGAGATGATGTCTCCCGCATTGAGCATACGTCGAAGCAATTGTCTCACAAGCGTATAGTCTTGACCTGTCTGTTCGACCAGTTCTTTGGGACTAAGTGGATGGTTCGTTGCTTGCAAGATTTTGAGGATATCCTGTCGCTCGAGCGAGTTGGGTGTGCTTCTTTTCAGGAGAGATGTGACAGGGTAGTGATTCGTGCCGAGCCATTGGATGGAGGGAATGCCTTCCGCATTAGCGATGACCTGGTAGGTCAGGTTGCTAGTTTTTTCACTGAGGTTGTTCTTGATGGAGACGAGGAGACGCTGGTTTTCGTTAGAAGGGTGCTGGACGACGAGGAGGCCAGTGCGGGCGGTGGCGATGATACCGATGGAGCCGCCACCACGATAGAGTGGGTTCTCGGAGTTGCCTTTATTAAGGTGGCGAACGATCAAGACGGCACAGTTGCTATGTTGGACCAAGAGTGATAGAAGTGAGAGGTTTTCTCTGATTTTCTGGTCATGGGAGGCACTGATGCGTGATCCCAGGACAGCCATGAGGGGGTCGATGATGACGAGGGCGGGGAGTGTTCGTTGGACAGTTTTGATCAAGGTGAGGAAATGTTCTGAAATGGTGAAGGGGGACAGGAAGGTTTCCCCCGTTTTGTGGTTAGTGCTATTGACGACGTTAAGGAGATGGATGCGTGATGGATCGCCACCGGCAGCCTCTACACGAGGTTTGATGGTACGGGCTGCTTCGTCTTCGGGGGCGATCAAGACGACGTTTCCCTGCACACCGGGTGTGCCATCGGGCATGGGTCTGCCCGTGGTGACACGGGCGGCAAGGTCAAGGGTGATTAGGGATTTACCGATGCCGGGGTCGCCGTCAAGGATGGTCAAGCTGCCGCAAGGGATGCGTTTTTCCCAGAGCCAATGGAGTTGCTCTGATTTGATGTCCGAAAGTAGGGTGCTGGTTTCTTCTATGTTCATAGATTTTCCTTTTGAAGTGTTTTAAGGGTGGGATGATACAGATGGTATGGAGTGGTGCGTATCAATCAAACAAGAAAGAGGTTGGAACTCTTTCTACTTTAAGGATACCAGAAGGGTCCAAATGCTTAACTCATGCATCCGACAAAGCGAAAGCACTAAACCATCACAGGAATGAAAGGCTTGTCCGGGCTGAGTTCGAGAGCTACTTCGAGGAGGGGGATGTCCCCAATGCGGATGGGTCGCTCAAGCAGAGTGGGAGGAAGGAGTTCATGATAACCGATCAAGAGAAAGATGAGAACGTTGGGAAAGCACACATGTATCTTTCCCAATCGCCATCTCTAGCGGTGTAAGATGTCTCTACAGGTCGTTTCTCTACACCGTTCTTAACATTTATTATATAGGGTAGCAAATGTGTCCTTTCATGTGTGTTTTGACCTCAAGCTCTCTGTACTTTCTTATTCTCGTCAAAGATGCATCCGGCAAGGAGCACCAGTTTGGGCGTTGGTGGTAGAGCGATTGCTGCCAGTTGAGTTCTTAAAATGTGGGTTCTTAACGTATATAATAAAATCTATTGAGCAATTAAATGGAATGTGCTGAGATGTATCGGCCTTCCTCTCACTTCGGATAGAAGAGAAGGAATACCTTTTTCTTCAAAATAGCACTGAGGTATCATATACCCGTTTTTTTATCGTCTCCGCCTCTTGGCAGGTTGAAAATTATCGGCAATACTTACTATCATTTTAACGTAAAAGACAAAGCACCCGAAAAATGAAACAATCGTTCTCTAAACGTGGTACGATTACATTCTTGCATCTCTTGCCGTTTTGTCTATTTCTACAGCCTCATACATTTTCACAATAGTCAAGATGTAGCACTTGAGACACGCAAGTAATCGAAGAAAGCGCCTCGATTTCACCTAAAATCCACTCATAGCTCGAATATGTGGCATTCCAAGCTGCTTCAAGAGAGAACATGCTCAAGTCATCGTGTAGTCTCTCAGCCAGCTTTGACTACATTGAATACGAATTATGAGTGGATTTCAGATTCCACCACTTGACAAACTGAAAATTATCGGCAATACTTACTATCATTCTAACGTAAAAGGCAGACTACCAGGAAAATGAAACAATCGCTCTCTAAACGCGGTACGATTGCATCCATTGCATCTCTTGCTGGCGTCTCTATTCCTACCGTCTCGCGCGTTCTTCACAATCGCCCAGATGTAGCATCTGAGACGCGCAAGCGTGTGGAGCAAGCAATTGAAGAAAGCGGTTTTATCCGTAGCCGTGTAAAACAGGGCTTACGGAAGAAGAGTAGCGGCATCATTGACATGCTGATACCAGGCCTCGATACTCTTTATTCTATTGAGATTGTGCGCGGTGTCGAAGAGGTACTGTCGCGGACAAATTTACGGTTGGCACTCTCGGTAACACATGATACTTTGCAACTTGAACAACGCTGGCTTACCAAGATTCTTAGTGATGGAGCCACTGATGGAGCCATCCTCGTGCTATCACATGGTCAGCAGCAATACTTTGATACACTACGTGAACATAAAATTCCATTTGTTGTCGTTGATCAACGTGGGGAACTGGGTCCCGATATCCCTTCAGTAGGAGCAACAAACTGGTTTGGTGGGCGAACAGCGACTGAGCACCTTCTTTCACTTGGACATCGGCGTATTGCCATCATTACAGGTCCTCTATCGCTCCGTTGCAGCCAGGATCGGCTTGCTGGCTATCGTGCAGCTTTGGATGACGCAGGCATTCCCGTCGATCCGGCTCTCATACACTCAGGAGCGTTCGTACAAGAGGCTGGATATGATCAAGCCTGTGCATTAGTAGAGTTGCCCGAACCACCAACAGCTATCTTTACAGGGAATGATGTGCAAGCAATGGGGGTTTACAGTGCTTTGCGCGCTCGTGGGCTGCACATACCTCATGATATAAGCGTCATCGGTTTCGACGATGTACCGATTGCCTCCATTCTCTTGCCAGCACTTACCACGGTCCGTCAACCCCTTCTTGAGATGGGTCGAGTAGGTACTACGATGTTGCTTCGCCTGATCGCGGGAGAACCCCTTGATAGCACACGCGTCGAGCTAACAACAACGCTCAGTATTCGTGACTCCTGTATGGTGTATCGCTCAGGAACATAAATTTGGGAGAAAGGAGGATAAAAGGAAAACCATTGCCAAAGAGACGCTGCGGCATTTCATTCATTTGAACGTAGGAAGGTATTTGATAGTACCGGGCCTGCTGAAAAAAGCCCGGTAGGCAAAGACGCAAGGAAGGCAATGCAATGAACACAAGAATATCACGTCGTACTTTTCTAGAGGTTGCAGGAGGAGCAGCACTGACAACAACATTGGCCGGTTGTTTCGGTGTTGGTAGCAGTCAATCAACAGGCACAGGGGCAGGAGGTGGCGCGGGAACTGTTGAGGTGTGGGACATCCGCACCGGAAATGAACAGAAAGTTGTCCAGGCTGCCGTGGCTGCTTACAACAGCTCGCAGAAGGCAGTTAAGGCCCATGTTGACTTCTTTGAGAATGATCCTTACAAACAAAAGCTCCAAGTGGCAATGGGTGCCAAAAATCCGCCCAATGTTTTCTTTGGCTGGGGCGGTGGTATCCTTAAATCATACGTCAATGCAGGTGACGTCTACGACTTGACCCCCGATTTGAACGCTGATCCTACCTGGAAAAACAAATTTTTCCCATCTGTCCTCTCCAACGCCGCCTTCAATGGCAAATACTACGGTATTCCTAATGCCGGAATGCAGACGGAACTCTTTTTCTATAACAAGGATATCTTCTCCAAGTACAAATTGAATCCCCCCGCCTCCTGGTCAGAACTGCTCAACGTCATCAATGTGTTGAAGAAGAATAATCTCATCCCGATTGCGCTTGCCGGAGCGAGCCAATGGCCGTACTTGATGTATGCGGAGTTCCTTGTTGATCGCATCGGTGGAGCGGACGTTTTTAATACCGTCTTTAATGGTCAGTCCAATGCATGGTCGGATCCCGCTTTTATCAAGGCGAACACGATGATTCAGGACCTCGTCAAGATGGGAGCCTTCGGTACTTCCTACACCTCAACAAACGCTGACTCCAACCAGGACGCCGCTCTGGTCTATACGGGGAAAGCCGGAATGATGCTGCAAGGAAATTGGAACTTTTCGGTGTTCCAGACCAACAGTCCTGACTTTATTAGCAGTGGCAAACTCGGTTGGTTCCCCTTCCCTGGGGTAGAGGGCGGCAAGGGGGATGCGAAAGATGTCTACGGAAACCCGTGCAATTTTTACTCAGTCTCCACTGCGTCAAAATCCACCAAGGATGCAGTCGATTACCTCAAGAATGGCGTTTTAACTGATGCCATGATCAAAGGCTTCATCAACGTGGGGGATGTGCCACCCGTCCAGGGGCTTGAGTCACAGCTCGCTTCCGCCCCGAATGGCGAGTGGCTTACGTACAACTACAACATGGCGAAGAACGCACCGAACTTCCAGTTGTCCTGGGACCAGATATTGTCTCCAACGCAAGCGCAAGCGAGCTTGACCAACCTGAGCCAAGTGTTCTTGAACCAGATTTCTCCTGAGACGTTCTCTAGCAATATGAACAAAACGATCAGTTCTTAACAAGTACGTGGGGTTTCCTTACGTGCTGGTTCGCTTCAAAAGCTGGCTATTCCTTGCTAGCTTCGGCCTCGTACAATCAGAACATATAGTGGTCCCCTCTTCAGCATTGAAGAGGAGACCACCATGCACGGACGCATATGCCTGCAGTAGTGAGACCCCCATCTCAGATAGGAGGGCGCTATGAGCGCAATAACGAAAATGCCAAAGACCGCACAGAGGTCTAACTTGTTCGCAGTGCTCTGGACCATGCCAGCACTCCTCTTTTACGTTGCCTTCGCCATCATTCCTCTCTTTATTGCTCTCTACTACAGCTTCACTAGCTGGAATGGCTTGGCACCCGCTCAATGGATTGGCTTAGGCAATTGGCGTGCTCTATTTTCCGATCAAGTTACTCTCACTTCTCTCTTCCTTACGATCCAGGTCATGGTGATCAGTTGGATCGTACAGACCCCAATTAGTATCTTGCTCGGCGTCTTTATGGCCGGGAAACAGCCTTATCGGAGTGTTCTGGGCGTTCTATATTTTCTGCCATTACTCTTTTCCGCCGTCGCCATCGCTCTCACGTGGCAGAATATGCTCGACCCGAATTTTGGCGTGGTCAATCCCTTGCTGACCGCACTAGGCCTTTCAGGATTGGCAAGAGTCTGGCTTGGAGATCCTCACCTGGCCTTTTACGTGGTGATGGTCATCGTGTCCTGGCAGTTCATCCCGTTTCATGCGCTCCTCTACCTCGGTGGTGCCCGACAGATCCCCAAAGAACTCTACGAGGCCGCCAATATCGATGGTGGCGGGCGCATCCAGAACTTTTTTGCCATCACCTTGCCGCAATTGAAATATACGATCATCACCTCGACCACCTTGATCTTTACCGGCTCCCTCACCTACTTCGACCTCTTCTGGGTGACAACACAGGGTGGCCCCGGTTACGCAACACGTGTACTCCCTCTCCAGATGTATATCACGGCCTTTCAAAACGAGCAGGTAGGCTACGGGAGCATGATTGCGGTTGTCTTGGCCGCCTTTGGTATCGTCCTCTCGTTTATCCTGCTACGTTTTAGCGGCTTTAGCAAAATGTCGAGTCAGTTGGAGGGATTATAGGTATGGCAACCCATCATCAGGCACAAAACACCATAGACACTGAGCTATCACACAAAACGGCGCTTGCTGCACCACGGCCAAAACGTCAGTTCAGTCAAAGCAGCCTCGTGGAGATTGTCCCTGCAACGTTCGGCCTGCTCTGGCTCGTGTTTTCTTTTTACCCGATCCTCTATATGTTGTTCACAAGTCTGCGACCACAACAATACTTGTTCACAGACGTTCCCTGGTCGTTTCCATCGCACCCAACGCTGGAGAACTACGCCACTGTGTTGGACAATGGATTCTTTACCTACTTCGCCAACACCGTTTTCGTCACGGTTGTAAGCGTCTTCATGATTCTCGTTGTCTCTCTACTAGCGGCCTACGCGATTTCGCAGGCACGAAGCCGTTATACGCGGAACATCTTCAACCTTTTCTTGCTTGGACTCGCGATCCCTCTGCAGGCAACGATCATCCCAATTTATGCCATTGTCTCCAATTTGCATCTCTATGATACTCTGTTTGCGCTGATTCTACCCTCTATCGCCTTCGGCATTCCACTGTCGATCCTTGTGCTCGTCACCTACATCAGGGACATTCCTCATGAATTGCACGAGTCGATGCTGCTTGATGGTGCAACTCATTGGCGCATTTTGCGTAGTCTGGTTCTCCCGCTTTCAAGACCGGCGATCATCACCGTCGTCATTTACGAGACGATTCAGGTCTGGAACAGCTATCTCTTCCCGCTGGTTCTCACTCAGAGTCAAAGTGTGGCCGTGCTTCCGCTCTCGCTCGCGAATTTCAGAGGACAATTTACGACCAACGTTCCAGCCATTCTGTCAGCGGTCTTCCTGTCAGCAACCCCAATTATCCTGCTTTACATCTTTGGTAGACGCCAACTGCTAGGTGGCCTGGTTGCGGGCTTCTCCAAGTAAGACAGTCGATAGCTGGTCTTGCTAGCCAGCGGATATATGGAAGCAATGAATTATGTAAGGAGTATTCGCTTGTCAACTCTATCTTATCGCGATCCAGGCGTCTCGATTGAGGAGCGCATTGAAAATTTATTGTTACTCATGACGGTAGATGAGAAGTTAGCTCAGCTGGGTTGTCTCTGGAGCACAGAGTTCATCAGTACTGGCACCTTCGATGCCGATTTTGTCGCGCAGAAGATGCCGCATGGTATTGGACAGGTGACGCGCATCGGAGCCTCTACAGGACTACATCCCAGTGAAAGTGCTGCGTACATGAATGCACTCCAAAAAGTGGCTATCGAACGTACGAGGTTGGGTATTCCGATTATGGTGCATGAGGAGTCTACCGGCGGTTTCTGTCATCGTGATGCCACAGTCTTCCCCCAAGGTATTGGCCTAGCTGCTACCTGGAATCCAGAACTCGTTCGAGAGGTGGCAGGGGTCATTCGTACACAAATGCTGGCAGTTGGTGCCCGGCACGCACTGGCACCTGTTCTCGATGTCGCTCGTGATCCACGCTGGGGAAGAGTCGAAGAAACGTATGGAGAGGACCCCGTGCTCATCGGTGCTATCGGTACAGCCTATGTTCAGGGTCTGCAGAGCGATAACCTTTCTCACGGTATTGCCGCTACCGGAAAACACTTTCTTGGCTACGCCCTCTCGGAGGGTGGACGCAACTGGGCACCTGTTCAATTGGGCCCACGAGAGCTGCGCGAGGTGTATGCCGAACCTTTCGCGGCAGTGATACGCGAGGCTGGTCTCGCAACAATTATGAACTCGTATTCATCAATTGACGGCTTACCCTGCGCCGGTAGTCGGTCTATTCTCACTGGCTTACTGCGGGAGGAACTCGGCTTTCAAGGGACGGTCGTTGCCGATTATACGGCTGTCGTCATGCTTATGGGCTATCACCATGTCGCCGAGAATAAAGGGGATGCTGCTCGACAGGCCTTACTTGCTGGCCTGGATATGGAATTGCCGAGCATCGACTGCTATGGAGAAGAACTAAAGGTTGAGGTTGAGGCTGGTCGTGTCTCGCAAGCAGCGATTGATACCGCTGTTCGCCGTGTGTTACGGCTCAAATTTCAGCTCGGCCTCTTCGAGCATCCCTACGTCGATGAAGAGCGGGCTAGCACAGCCTTTCAATCACCAGAGCAACGTGGGCTAGCCCGCAAAACAGCCGCCGAGTCAGTCATTCTCTTGACCAACACGGGTATCCTGCCACTTTCACCAACGACGAAGCGTGTAGCAGTGATTGGACCGGGAGCAGACGACGAGCGACTCCTGCAGGGTGATTATCACTACCCTTCCCACCTCGAAATGATCTATGCTGCACCTCAAGACCTGGATATGGGTGAATTAGCCGTGCCGCAAGCCAACGGCAAGTATGCGCCCGGACCATACTTCACACCCCACATTACTCCGCTCGCAGGGCTACAAGCCGCGCTTGGGCAAGAGGTAGAGATTCGCTATGCGAAGGGATGTGACGTTCTGAGTGATGATCGCTCTGGCTTTGAAGAGGCACTCCAGGCGGTCAACGGAGCAGACATTGCAATCGTTGTCGTTGCTGGCAAGAGCGGTCTTTTACGGCCAGTAACGGTGGGAGAGGGAAATGATGCGACCGATCTCAACCTTACCGGGGTTCAGCAAGAGTTGATCCACACGTTGGCGCAAAGCGGGACACCGTTGGTTATTGTGGTGCTCAGTGGTCGCGTCCATACGCTTACCTCGCTTGTCAATAAAGCTGCAGCCCTCTTACAGGTCTTCCCTTCAGGAGAGGAAGGTGGCAACGGGCTGGCCGATATCCTGACTGGTAAGATAAATCCAGCAGGCCGTCTGCCGGTTAGTATGCCACTCTCAGTTGGACAGATACCAAATTATATAGGTACGCGGGCAGGTGGAGATCGCGCAATGTTCTTTGGCGACTATATCGACTCGCCGACCACGCCCTTGTTCCCGTTTGGGCATGGTTTGAGCTACACGACCTTTGCGTATGAAAACATGGTCGTACAGGCAAAGAGTAGTATGGACCCTATCAAAGTGATGATCACTGTACGCAACATAGGGAAGCATGCAGGTGACGAGGTCGTACAGCTCTACTGCCGCGACGAGGTTGCCTCGGTGGCTCGCCCTCAAAGGCTGCTCATCGGCTTTGCACGCCTCTCGTTCGATGCTGACCAAGCACGCAAAATAACATTCGCCGTACACCCGTCGCGCTTGGCCTTTTATGATCCCGATATGCGGTTCGTGACCGAACCGGGTGCGTTCACCTTTAGCATAGGCGCATCCTCTAGCGATATTCGCGCAGAACAAACCGTGACACTTGAGGGAAGTATTGCTGAGTATAGACAACGCGAAATTATCGCGACAAAAGTTGTCATCGACTGAACCTTCCTGATTGGTTTTGCATTCGGCCTCTAAGAGCCATTTTGACGAAAAAGGACGAGGAGCTAGAGAACGACCAGGCACTGTGGTCCTAGCCGCTCGTACTGATATAAAATGTGGGAAGACACACATTTCGTGGTATGTGTGTCTTCCCTAATGTCACTCTTTTCTGGGTCGAGTGGCTCTACAAGACGTATCAGCTACACCGCTTTTAACACTCGCTGTGCCCGCAACTGTAGCACTTGCGGCATCCCTCTTCGTAGACCATCGTGTTACAGCCACATTGTGGACAGAGATTGCCCGTCACATTGGGATGGGTCAGGCTCATAGAAGCCGAGCCATCGACGTGAATGCTATGAGCGTGTTCTTTGGCCTCGTCATGAGCCTCCGTTTTCGCTGCATCTCCTGTCGTTTGGATCGACGCCATGTGTAACTCTAATGCACGCGCAACGGCATCAGGTAGTGAGCGCACCTGCTGTGGACCGAAACCAACGGAGCGATTACCACCAATGTTACGCAACTGGTCGGCTATCTCCTGGGCGCGGTCAGACTGCGAAACTGGGCTAAGAATTTGCAGGTTCAGTGAAATCAAACGGCCAAGTGCCTCGGCAAGTGCCGCAATGTCACTACCTGCTTTACCGACGTTGACAAAGACCTCCAATGGACCATCCTCATCACTGTTGATGGTGACGTTGATCTTGCCCTCTGGTGCTCGTACCTGTCGTGTGTAGCCCTCAACCAGTGCTGGTCGCTGCTTGACGCCATCATGAATGGTGACAACAGCCGGAGGTATGGGTGCTACTGCTTGTTGTGCCTTTTCCGCAGCCTTCTTTTCGTCCTCGACACGCGTCAACACAGCATCACGCGAACCATCACGGTAGTAGGTAATGCCCTTGCAGCCCATTTCGTAGGCTAGACGATACAACTTCTGCACCTGCTCAACGGTATGCTCATTGGGTGCGTTCACCGTCTTACTGATACTAGAGTCGGTGTATTGCTGCACCTTCGCCTGCACAAGTACATGCTCTTCTGGTGTCAAATCCTTTGATGAAACGAAGTAGCTTGGTGCCGTTGTTTCGTCGGGATGAGCGTCGCGCCACTCTTGCAGCAACGGATGATACATGATATGTTCGCCTGTGCGGTCACGGCGTATCATCGCGAAGTCGTAGACTGGCTCGATACCAGAACTAACTCCTGCTAACAGGCTTGTCGTACCCGTTGGAGCCTGTGTCAGCAACACCGCGTTACGAATACCCTGCTGCTCAATCTTCTCCTGCACCTGTTTGGGCAAGCGTTGAATGAAGCGTCCCTGCATGTACTTGTCGCGGTCAAACATCGGGAACGCACCCTTCTCGGCTGCATTGTCCGACGAGGCTTCGTAGGAGGCATCGCGGATAGTTGCGTAGATGCGCTCAATGATTGGCAACGACTCTTCACTGCCGTAAGCGACCTTCATTTTAATCAACGCATCGGCAAGTCCCATCGTTCCCAGTCCGGTACGACGTGTGCCCATCTGCGCCTCTTCATTTTCCTTAATGAAGTACTCATTGGCATCGACCACGTTATCCAGGAAGCGCATCGCTACCTTGCTCATCTCCGCTAGATGCGCCCAATCCATCTGCGCGTTTTGCACGAAAGCAGACAAATTCAATGCTCCTAAATTACAAACGCCGAAAGGTGGCAAACCTTGCTCACCGCAGTTGTGAACAACTAGCCCATTAGCGACAAATTGATGAGCTATAGGCTCAGTTAGGTCATAGACCATTTCTTCGCCATCGGGTGTGAGACTTTCAAATGTAGCAAGGAAATCTTCTCGGTATGGGCCATGTGAATATCCTTGAAGAGCTTGTTCTAAGCGACTCTGCTTCTCAATAGCAAGAAAACCAATTTGTTTTGCGAAAGTTTGAAGATTCGTTCGGGAGAAGATAAGCTCATGATATGCTTGGCAATCGTAAGAGCTAGTGCCTCCCTTACCATTAGGTAGTTCACGCTTTCCAGCAGAACGGCGATTTTTGAAGATGCTCGAAGCTACTCCGAAATTTAGTAATAGACGTTGAACGCCTTCAAGTAATTTCAGACTTATAGAAGTGAGACGTACAGAAGCACTTTTTCCTGTGCTTACATGTACTGTACCATCAGCAGTGAAAAGTGCCGAGAGGAAACCTTTTTGCATCTCATGTGATCCACGCAATACAGTTGGTGGAACCTGAAGTTTATCGATAAGTAATTCAGGGTCTATATGGCGCATAAGACGTACCGACTCAATCCGTGTCTCTTCACGCGCCTTAATTTCCTGTATTCCTACCTGATACTGTCGCCATGCCTTGTCTAGTGGCACTCCAAGAAGACGGTTAACTGCATCTGCAAAATGTGGAGCAATTGCTTGCTCAGTTCCCCAAAACGAAAGGACAACACTTCCTTCACGCTTTGTATTGAGATAGCCATCACCGACGAGCCAACCTAACACTCTACCAAGGTCTTCATTACCTGTGTTGCCGAAGCCGCCTTCACCATTGAGCAATACTAGCTTCTCACCTGCTACAAGGTCTCCTGCCTCTTTCCAACCAGTACCCGTAAGCACTTTATGGTTGCTAGTGAGCCGAACTATGTAACCTTCTGCAGTCTGTAGGCGATAAACTGGTTTAACTCCTGTTGAGAATACATGACTTGCCTGACGCATTGCTACTCCTGCACTGTTAGGTGATGCGACTGTAACAGGTGTACCAAGTTCTGCTAATTCACTAGCGGGTAGCAAACCGCGATCTGTATAGATAAGGGTATCACCTGTAACACATGGATTCACACAACGAATGTTTTCGTAGTACCACGTATTCGACTCCGTATTATACCGATCCATGAACACCATGCCCGGCTCTGCCGATTCCCATGCCGACTTACAGATCAGATCCCACAGGTCACGGGCGCGAATCGTTCTCTTGACTTCGCCTTGCCACACTAAATCCCAGTTGGCATCTTCCTTGACCGCCGTCATGAACTTGTCGGAGATGGCAACTGAGAGGTTGGCATGCTCGATTTTGCCTGCGGTACGTTTGACCGTAATGAACTCTTCTACATCAGGATGATTGTCGTCCAGCATAAGCATTAAAGCGCCTCGCCGTGAGTTTGAAGTGTAGATACCACCACCAGCTAGGAGATGAACGTCATCTACCTCAAAGTCATAGACTTCCGAGGGACCAAGAGGATTAATAGAGATGATGCTATCAGGTAGTACACCCAGCAAAGTCTCAAGACGCTCAAGTGTTGCTGCTCCTCCTGCTGCTATCACACGGTCACGTACTCGTGTGAGGGCATAGTGAGATACATGCTCTTTTGTAGAGTCAAACAAGCCTCGATAGTAACGTCCTGGGATACCGAGAGTTTTCCACGCATCCATAGGATAGTTACTTCTATGGCTACGATATCGTTGACGTTGTTGATCCTTATTACTAGAGGCACCAATGAATTTGCTGAAACGTTCCTTGAATTGTGCGCCAGTTACAACGAGACGATATATTGGTAGCCATCCTTGCTTCGTGCGGTCCTGCATCACTATATGTGAGACAATGCCCTGTGTAATCAAGAGTAGTTGCACATCTTCCAGCATTTCACGGCTTACACTATCAAAACCGTAGCCACCTTTTTTTCCTCGATCACAACCGTCGGCATCAAAGTATCCTGCAAGGAAGGCACTTACAACTTCCGATGGCGACTTAAAGATGGCTTCCGGTACACGTACCAATGCTGCCTTTTGCTTGAGCAGTCCGTTTTCCTGTAACCATTCCACCATAAGGCGTGAGTACGCTCTAATGTTAGTGCATGCAGCATCGCCAGGGCCTACCACCGATTCTATAGCAAACAAGTCTTTTAGTAACGTAACAAGATGCTCAGTAATGTCGGGGCGTGTGTTTTCGACGGCAAAAGAGATGCCTTTTTCATCCTGCCATGTAACTTTTTTCCCTTGAAGAACATAACCATCACCATAGAAGAAACCAAGAAGGTAGGCAAGTTCAGGAGTAAGATGTGTTGGTAGCGTTACGTTTTCGTTGAGAGTTGTACTCATCTTCGAGCGTTTGTATGGCGTCGAGGACAGAGGTACAAGAGGCGTGTTATTCTTTGTGCCTTCACCTAGAAGCAACAGAATCTCATCGCCCTCTTCAAGTTCGCGTAAAGGAATGGTTACAACTTCACCATTACGAAGAACACCTATCTTGTGGTCGAGCGTGACTCGAACTTTATAGCCGCGACTCGTTGTTACTTCGTAGAGGTCCTTCATGCCATTGCGGAAGACATAATTGAACGAACGTAACCCCTTATGTGTTTGCGCCTGAATGTTCTCACCAGCGTCTAAAAGATTAGCAAGTTCTTCAGCGCGAATAAGGCCACGATCCGTAGCAATACGCTCATTTGGCCCAAAGCATCCACCTTGCTGGATTACATCTCCTGTCGCTACTGAGTACAATTGCGCCCATGAGCAAGGGCCCGAAGCAGTGCCATTCACGGTCTTGATATAGGAGCCGCGTGGTCGTAATGTCGAGAGATTGATACCCACGCCACCGCCGCGTGCCATGATCTCAGTCATAAGTTTCAGATTATCCAGAATACCTTGACGGCTATCGTCAGGGCTTGGTATAACATAGCAGTTTGATACGACTACTCCCGCTGAAATGAACGAGTGATCCTCCTCAACCTCAATATCTAGCACTGTGCCAGAATAATCTTCAACGGCAATTTCATCGACTCGTACCCATTTGAGGTCATCGTATTCAAAATAGTATTTTAAATCAATACTATACTCAGGTGCTTGAACATCAAAGAGTTGTTCAAAGAGTGGCCCACACTCATTTGCAGTAGCCTGAATACGATAGGCAGGTACACGGCCTAAGCGATGTGTATTCTCACGAATTGAGAATAAGTATCCCATGCGAAGTAAAAGCTGATGAGTTTGAGTAGTAAGTGTGCGATTTGATAACACGATGCCGAGTTTATTGCCAGATACGTAACCATCAGCACTGAACAAGCCACGCAATAATGCTAACGTGAGTTCAGATGGCAAGTGCATCAGTTTGTCAGGAATGAGCTTACTATGGCTGTAGCAGCCGAGGAATGCCTTGAAGAACTCTCCAAGCGGCATAGAATTTACCCATAAATCGTACCAGCGTTCTGTACTGCTCAGCTTGATAGAGCCTTCGATACCAAACTTGGCTTCGACAATTCGGGCGATCTCTTGAGCTTCAGCTTGCTCTTCTAAAGAGAAAACGATTTTGATGCCAGATGGAATATCCATGCCAGAGCGATGAGTGACACAGCCATCGCCGAGCCAGCGTCCGAACAGGTAGCACAAATCGCTATCGAGTTCCAGATGATCGTGAAGCTTGTAGTGTGTACCCCAGTCCGATACATATCCGTGATGGCCTCGTGTTGTCGCCTTAAAGAGCTTACCATCCTGTGTTTCATATCCTGAAACGTAATCCTGGAGGTAGATTGTGTCGGGAGAGCATTCTTCGCCATTGTGTCCAGCAGCAACATAATCACCAGGTTTAATTTCTTTCGCGGGAATCCACTCTGGCTCATGCTGCAAACGTAGCCCATCACGCGACCTATGTTTGTTCACCCACTCTGAACGGACAACGTATACTTTGTGGTCTCCTGTCAGACGCAGATCGTCATAACCTATCTTCTTAGGTCGAATAATGTAGAGTGTTTCCTCAGTCTCACGCTCGAACCTATGCAATACGGGACGCAAACGATTGCGGTGTGTCACTACAAGATCGCCGATCTTAATTTCGGAGATTGGTCGATAGCCATCTGCTGTAAGCACTTCCTGGTCCGGCGGCATACAGTTGTAAAATGTGACTTGATGCCCAGAACCTGCACCAGCGAGAATACGCCCACCAGGGACAAATTGAAAGTTCGTGAGGACTTCGTAGAAACGCTTCTCCCAGTAGGCACGTTGCTCTTCTGTCTTCTCGACTGCTGCTATGCCGCGTGCAACACGTTCCCATGTATGTTCGGGGTATAACTCTAATGGCTTCCCACTAGCATCTTTGAGCGAATATCTATCTATAAAGACTTTGTTGCGAATTCCTTCAAGCTGTGTCATACTCTGTGCGTCAACATTCGACTGATCGTCAGCCGAACGTGCTTGCTGCTCCAACATCTTTGATAGCTCCTTCTTTTCCTACAGACAAACTACGATAGTGAAATAACTGTGCGCTACGAAAACCTGTTCTTATTTCGTGTCTACGCAAGTTAGTATACTCGTAATAAACCGTAATTACAACCCTTTTGGCACAACATATTGATTTTTCTATATATCTGGCACAATATGTTGAGAATACATCCTGTGTGGTATGATAGGATGGCTATGCTGAGAAGGAAAATGCTTCTCGCTTTTTACTTCTGATTATGACGATGACAACCCGCATTGGAGGCTTCATGCGTGCTGAGATACTTTCCTGTGGTACCGAACTTCTGCTTGGACACATTACCGATACCAACGCGACCTATTTGGCTCAGAGTCTGCCTACGCTTGGCATCGACCTGTATTTCGTGTCGCAGGTCGGTGATAATCAGGGGCGTATCGTCGAGACGCTGCGACGGGCATGGCAACGCTCCGACCTTATTATCATGACGGGCGGCCTCGGTCCCACAGAAGACGACCTTGCACGCGAGTCGATCAGTGCCTTGCTGGGTGAAACGATGCAGGTAGACGCTACGCTAGAGGCAGATTTGCGTGCGAAGTTCGCGTATATGAAGGCACAGATGCCAGAACGCAACGTGAAGCAGGCTACGTTGATTTCCTCAGCACAGGCCATTCCCAATCCAGTTGGCACCGCTCCTGGGTGGTGGGTCGAGAAGGATAAGCACATTATCGTCGCCATGCCAGGAGTGCCGCGCGAGATGTATCGCATGTGGGAGGATGAGGTTATTCCACGACTGAGTTCGCTTACTGGAAGTGTGATTTTTACCCGTATACTGCGTGTCGCAGGGCTAGGTGAGTCTACCGTAGAGGAAAAGCTTGGCTCCTTGATTCATAGCACGAATCCCACACTTGCAACTTATGCGAAAAATGATGCTATCGATGTGCGTGTCACCGCGAAGGTTACTACAAAAGAAGCGGCTGAGCAACAGGTAAACGCAATGGAGAGTCAGGTACGCGAGTTATTGGGGAACGCGGTATTTGGTATTGATAAAGAGACGCTGGCAAGTGTCGTTGGTAAATTGTTACAAGAACGCAAGCAAACGATAAGCGTGATGGAGTCGCTGACAGGTGGGTTACTGTCAAGTACGATCACAGATGTAAGTGGCAGCTCCACCTATTTCGTCGGTAGTGCCGTTTCTTATAGCACAGAATTCAAAGCACAAATGGGGGTGCCAAAAGAAATTCTGGAACAATACGGAGCCGTGAGCGAACAAACGGCGCGAGCGATGGCTCACGCAATACGTGTACGACTTGGTACGGACTTTGGAGTTGGTATTACAGGTGTAGCGGGTCCTGATACGCAGGAAGGGAAACCAGTTGGTACAGTTCATATAGCTGTTGAGGGACCAATAGGGGTGGTGATAGCGAAAGGCTCTGGACGAAGTTCCAGCCGTGAGGATAACAAGCGTCTAGCTGTACTTTCCGCACTCAATTTATTGCGGCGTTTTCTTGAGGGGACGATCAAGCCAGAGAGCAACTAAAGCACTGCTTTTATGGTAGGACGGAATACTTGAACTTGACCGCGTGTTTTATCGTATAGATACTATATGCGAAGAAAATATATGAAACAAACATTTTTCCATGCTTTCAGAATTGAGGCATACTGTGGATCGCAATCCTAACGACTTTTCAGAATATAGCGATACGTCGCAAGACATAAACTACGTTAATCCGACATACTATAAGCAGGAGTCTCGTTCTGCCCAGCCTGTGCAACCACTCGATCCCTATACGGGCTATGCTCCATATACTGAGCCATCAGGGTACTACGAGTATGCTAACGGTACGATGCCTGTCCAATCACAAGAGGTACCGCAGAACGATGTGCCACAAATGCAAGAGTATCGCGGTCCGTCGAGTATGAACGACTATACAGCGGGTGTTGGCGCGGACCAACACGATGCCGCTACACACGATAGCACAGATGGTCCTAAGAAACGTAGAGGGCTAGCTGGACTTGGTGGCCTCGCCGTGACTATTGGTGGATTGTTGCTTAAATTTAAGGGTCTACTCATCTTTATCAAGTTTGCACCGGCACTGCTTACTGCGGCTATCTCCATTGTCGTGTACTCGGTGTTCTTTGGCTGGCAATTTGCGTTTGGGCTGGTTGCATTGCTCTTTCTTCATGAGATGGGACACGCGCTTGTCATGAAGATAAAGGGCATTCCAGTTGGTGGAATGATCTTCATTCCAATGCTTGGTGCAGCAGTGATGATGCGACAGATGCCAGCGAACGCCAAAGATGAGGCCGAGGTTGGTATAGCTGGTCCGATTGCGGGTGCTATTGCATCGTCGATATGTCTTGTGCTGGCGCAAGCATCACCTATGGCGCATTCAATCTGGGCACCGCTAGCCTACTTTGGCTTCTTTATGAACCTGTTCAATCTTGTGCCGATTGTGCCTTTTGATGGTGGGCGTGTTCTGGCCGCGATTGACCGTCGCATCTGGATACTCGGTTTTGCAGGTTTGTTGATCTATCAAATCTGGCTCTGGTTTACGGGCAACTTCTCGATCTTTCTGCTCTTTTTCATTATTATCGCTGCAAGCCAACTGTGGTCACGCGGTAAAGAGAATACACCGGAGTCAAAGGCATACTACGATGTACCAATGGGCACACGTATTGTGATAGGGCTAGTCTACTTCGGCCTTGCCGTTGTGCTTGTTTTGGGTATGAGCATGGCACATTCACTTATGCCTATCATCTAATACGTCACAGGAATCAGGCTGGCACATATGCTAGCCTGATTCTTGTATTTCTCTATCTATTCTTGCTTTGTTCTAACTTCAACCCCTGCGTTTTGCTCTAAAACCTTTAAGAGAGCTGTATAATCCTCTCGGCCATAGCCAGCCGCTCGCGTCTGCTCATACATTTGTCTTGCTATTGCCGTCATTGCGAGTGGTGTCAGGTTTTCGGCGGCAAGTTCAAGAGCTAGTCCCAGGTCTTTATGCAGCAGGTCCGTCATAAAGCCGGGTTGGAAGCTGCTGTTGAAGGCTCGTAGGGGGAACTGGTTGGCAAGCTGCCAGTTTGCGCCACTGCTGACGCCAATAACCTTTGCCATTGTCTCTACGTCTGCTCCTGCTTTAACACCTAGCACAAATGCTTCGGAGACAGAGGCGGCGATGGTACCACACAGAAGATTGTTGATGATCTTGACCACTTCACCAGAGCCGACCGCGCCGACATGAAAGATGTTCTCTTTCTTGCCCATGTTTTCCAATACTGGTCGCGCCTTCTCAAATGCCTCTTGCTCCCCACCGACCATAATTGTGAGTGTGCCATTGACTGCTCCCTGTGAACCGCCGCTGACTGGCGCATCGAGAAACTCTACGCCTTTCTGCGCTGCTAGCTCGGCGAGTTTGCGGCTCGTTGCAGGTGCAATGGTACTCATATCAATAATAATTAGCCCCTTACGTGAGCCTTCAAGGATACCATGAGGTCCTGTAACAACCTCCTCGACCTGCATCGAGTTTGGCACCATCGTAATCACGATCTCCGAAGCTATCGCTACGGCACGTGACGATGGTGCAAGCTTTGCACCAGCTTTGATGACCTCTTGTACCTCTGGTTTGTCTGGATGTCGCGCAAAAATAGTCACTTCATGGCCTGCCTTGAGCAGATTAAGTGCCATCGGACGCCCCATGAAGCCAATGCCAATAAATCCTAATTGCATCTCTATACCTCTCTTATTATTTCTCTGTCGGGGGTGTTGCTTACTCTAACTCTACGACTACCGCTCCTCCCTTTACAACCGCACCTTCTTGATAATGGACATGCCGTACCTTACCTTCATGTGGTGCTGTGATAGCATGTTCCATCTTCATCGCGCTCAAAATGACAAGAACCTGCTGTGCCTCTACCGTATCGCCATCATGTATCTGCACCTTTACAATGGTTCCTGCCATTGGTGCTGTGAGGGTTTTCTGTGAACGCTGCACGTTGCCACCATGCGCCGTTGCATCGACATCGGGAGGTTGCTTGCGTTCTAAGCGATACAGCAATCCGTGAAGCATAACCTGTATCTCGCCAGAGGTTGCATACAAGTATACACGCATCTGTGTTGCACCATGTTTGAGCAGTAGTAAGTCATCGTTTCCTACCGCGTATTCGACACGTTCTGGTGGTTGCCCATCGACGGACACGTTCCAGGCATTTTCTACGAATGCTTGCATGAGTGCGATAGTATGCGCTTTCTCTTGATAAGCATACACCATAGTTCGAGCTTCGCCAGTTATACGCCAGGGACCCAACGTTTGCCAGGGGTTTACCAGTGTCTTACAGGTTGTTGTCGTGTGAGAACGAAGATACTGAACTTCTTGCATTGCGTCGTATATAGCAGCGGCTATCAGCACTTCTTGCGGTAACTGTCTCTCGATAACAGGGTCAAGCAAGTGATGCTCATTCAAAAATGCCGTATGCGTTAGTCCTTCACGAAAGGCGGGATGCGTGGCAATCGTGTAGAGAAGCGGAATGTTTGTTGTGACGCCAAAGATGGCACTTTGCTCCAATGTACGTTGCAGGCGTGAGATTGCTGCGTTACGGTCTTCGCCATACACGATCAGTTTGGCGATCATCGGATCGTAAAACTGTGTGATCTCATCGCCATCTTCGACACCGCTGTCAACGCGAACGCCTGGACCTTCTGGCATCAAAAAAGAAGCGATGATTCCAGTTGATGGTAAAAAGTTCTGTTCGGCATCCTCCGCGTAGATGCGAACCTCGATGGCATGTCCGCGCTGCTGTACCTGTTCTTGCGTTAATGTAAGCGGTTCGCCTGCTGCAATCAATAATTGGTGGCGCACCAGGTCAAGCCCTGTCACCAGTTCGGTAACGGGATGCTCCACCTGTAAGCGCGTATTCATTTCCAGAAAATAATAGTGCTTATCATCGTCGAGAATAAACTCCATTGTGCCAGCGTTAACGTAGCCCGCCGCCTGTGCGATACGAACAGCGGTTGCCCCCATTTCAGCACGTAAAGCAGGTGTGAGTGCCACCGAGGGACTTTCCTCGACGATTTTCTGGTGGCGACGCTGGATGGAGCATTCGCGCTCGCCGAGATGAATCATGTTGCCGTATGCGTCGCCGAGTATCTGTATCTCAACGTGGCGTGGTTGCTGAATGAGCCGCTCAAGAAATACAGTCTCGTCGCCGAATGAAGCGAGGGCTTCGCGTTTTGCCCCCGCGAGATGTTCTACGAATGCGTTGCTCGCATGTACCTCACGCATGCCTTTACCACCACCACCAGCGGACGCCTTAATCAGTAGCGGGAAGCCGATGCGTTGAGCCTCGTTGAACAAGACCGTTTCGTCCTGACTCTCACCAGCATAGCCGGGGACCGTCGGAGCATCTACGGAGCGTGCAATCTGCTTGGCCGAAATCTTGCCACCCATCGCTCGCATTGCGTTTGCTGATGGTCCAATAAAGACGAGTCCAGTCTGTTCACACGCCTCCGCAAAATCGGCATTCTCTGAGAGAAAGCCATAGCCGGGGTGGATGGCCTCCGCACCACTCTGTTTCGCAACTGCGAGAATAGTTTCTATCCGTAAATAGCTTTGAGACGCTCGTGCAGGTCCAATGGCATACGCTTCATCCGCGAAGCGTAGATGACGTGCGTTACGGTCAACATCAGAGTAGACCGCGACGGTGCGAACACCCATTTCGCGGCAGGTTGCCATAATGCGAACTGCGATCTCACCACGATTGGCAATCAAAATTTTCTTAAACATTGTTTGTCACTACTTTGCATTTTCTTGCGCTACCCACGATGGTTTGCGTTTCTCTAAAAACGAGCGTAGTCCCTCTTGTCCCTCGTCGCTCACACGCAGCCTCGCAATCGTCTCGGCGGTATAACGGCGTGCTGTAGTGTTATCCATTTGCCTCACCATTAACGCGAGCATTTTGCATGCACGCAATGCTTCTGGTGCGCTCGTCAATAGTTCGTGCAAGGCTTTTTGTATTGCATCGTCGAGATGGTCGAGCGGCACAATAGAATGTACAAGACCAACTTCTCGCGCACGGGCTGCGCTGAAACGTTCGCCTGTCACGAAGAGGACACGCGCATTCGATTCGCCAATTTTGCGAATAACAAAGGGTGAGATAACGGCGGGTGCGATGCCCAGCTTGACCTCACTAAAGGCGAATCGCGCACTCTCGGCGGCAATGACGATATCACAGGCGGAGACCAGTCCAACGCCACCGCCCATTGCGGTGCCATTAACGCGTCCAACGACTGGACAGGGAAATGTGTTGATGAGATCGAGCAGGTCTGCAAGGCGCAGAGCATCATTGAGATTTTGTTCCTGCGTAAAAGCCGTCGCCGATTTCATCATGCTCAGGTCGGCACCCGCACTGAACGACGGTCCATCACCTGTAAGAACGACGCCGTGTAGCCGTTCGTCGGCACCGAGTTCGGTGAATGCCCTTGTAAGTTCTTCGATAATCTGTTCATTGAACGCATTGTGTACCTCTGGACGTCGCAATGTCACTGTTGCAATACGGTCTTGATGGCTACGCTCAACCGAGATAGACGAATAGGTATGCTGTACCATAATCCCTCCTGTATATATCATCACATCCTGAAAACGCCGAAAGGTGTTTCTGGCATGGGCGCGTTCAGCGATGCCGCTATGCCAAGGGCCAGGACGTTACGCGTATCGCATGGGTCGATGATACCGTCATCCCAGAGACGCGCTGTGCTGTAGTATGGATTGCCCTCTTCCTCGTATTTGTCGAGGGTAGGTTGCATAAACGCCTGTTCTTCCTCTGCACTCATCGTTTTGCCGCGTGCCGCCAAACCCTCTTTTCGCACGGTTGCTAACACTGTTGCCGCTTGCAAACCACCCATGACAGAGATACGTGCATTGGGCCACATCCATAATTGACGTGGCGAATAAGCACGGCCACACATACCATAGTTGCCAGCACCGAAGGAGCCACCGATAACAACCGTAAACTTGGGTACGGAAGCAGTGGCAACCGCCATGACCATTTTCGCGCCATCTTTCGCGATGCCGCCATTTTCGTACTGCCGTCCAACCATAAAACCTGTGATGTTTTGCAAGAAAACTAGCGGTGTGCGACGTTGAACACATAGCTCGATAAAGTGAGTCGCTTTGAGAGCACTTTCGGAGAAGAGAATACCATTGTTGGCGAGAATGCCAACTGGATAACCCATGATGCGAGCAAAGCCACAGATAAGTGTTGTGCCATACAGTTCTTTGAACTCGTGGAACTTGCTACCATCGACGAGCCGTGCGATGATCTCACGCACATTATAGCTTTTGCGGTTATCGCTGGGGACAATGCCATAGAGATCACGCGGATCATAGAGCGGCGGCTCTGGTGGGTAAATGTCCCAGGGGATATATTTGCGTCGGTTAAGGTGAGTGACGATACTGCGACAAATGGCGAGCGCATGTGGGTCGTTGAGGGCATAGTGGTCGGTGACGCCGGAGATACGCGAATGCACGTCGGCCCCGCCCAGGTCTTCCGCGCTGACCACTTCACCTGTAGCGGCTTTGACCAGCGGCGGACCACCGAGAAAAATTGTGCCGTTGCCCTGCACAATGACCGTTTCGTCGCTCATTGCAGGCACATAAGCACCGCCTGCCGTACTCGATCCCATCACCGCGGCAATCTGTGGAATGCGCTGGCTCGACATGCGTGCCTGATTATAGAAGATACGCCCGAAGTGGTCGCGGTCAGGAAAGACATCGGCCTGTAATGGCAAGAAAGCACCACCCGAATCGACGAGATAAATACATGGAAGATGGTTTTGTTCCGCGATCTCCTGGGCGCGTAAATGCTTCTTGACTGTCAAGGGGTAGTAGGTGCCGCCCTTGACCGTTGCATCGTTGGCGACAATCATGCATTCCTGCCCCTCGACGAGTCCAATGCCCGTGACGATACCAGCCGAGGGTGCAGCGTTGTCGTACATATCGTATGCCGCTAACGGACTTAACTCAAGAAAAGGTGTATCCGGGTCGCAGAGAAGTTGGACACGCTCCCGTGCCAGTAGCTTGTTACGCTTCTTGTGTTTCGCAACGGCATCGGGGCCGCCGCCCTGTTGTACCTGTTGTGTACGTTGTTGTAATTCCTCTAAAAGATGCTGAAAATACCGTGTGTTTTCCTGAAATTCGGTGCTAGTGCGATCTATCTGTGTTTCGAGAATACTCATGTGTTTCCTCTCAGCGACGTTGATAAGAGAGCCATAATGCTTCGTTGCTCTGTTAGTTCAGCATAGCACCGCATATGAGGGGCGTCAAGCTAGAAGAGAAACCTTAAAGTTAAAGTTACTCTTGGTTAAATGTCTACATCCTTTGCCAGATAGACCAATCATCATATTTTCTTCCTCGACATTTCGTTTGTTCGAAGTTCGTGACTGTGACGCCATTCGGATGAGTCTGCGCTCAGGACAGCATGTTTCCTATCCGAAAACTCACTCAGCGCGAGGTATGGAGTCGTCTTGGGGCCTGGAAGTAGCATCCAGACTATCATCATAATCATCTGTTGTACTCGCGCGGCGAGACTTCGTTTGGGGTGTAGAGCGTTGGCAATGTATCGCCTTGCGATTGTTTCATAGTCTTCTGGCTCCCTACCAGTGATGGTGCGAACGACATTAGTCGGCGCATTGACGGCAAACGCATTCTTCTGATAATCAGGGATGTATTGTTGGAACTGGGCTATAAAGTAATTGGGATAGCCCATACCTTTCATTACCTTGGAAATGAGCCAGAGCGGAACATTAATGTAGGTGACTTTGCGCCCCAATACCTTTGAGAATGTTGCTGCGATATCCTGCGGAGACACAAGCGTTGGACCAGTAGGTCGGTAGGTCTTTCCCGCGTGCCCTTCTGGTCGTGCCAGGATTTCGGCGGCAACACGAGCCATATCTTCGTTGGAGGGGGGCGCGTTGAGGCCAGATGCATACGGTAGTGTCAGAAGTCCAAATTGAGTAATGAAGGGTAAGACCTGCATGTCGTTGTCTACGAAAAAACCAGGGTTGATGAAGGTTACGTTGGTTCCGGGCAAAAGCTCAAGTAGCCTGTCGGCGAGCCAGACCTCTCGCGTTTGTATGGAGGGATGATTAGGGTTGGAAAGCCATTGGCTCATGGCGACAACAGACTCGAGTTTCTGTTCGGCGGCAATCGCGGTGAAGACAACCGCAGCTTTGAGGCTTCCTTCTATGAATGGAGTGCAGAAGTAGGCACGTTGTGCCCCAGCCATAGCTTTTCTCATATTGTTTATGTCTGTGATTGAACCTGCAACAATATCTGCGCCCTGCGACTTGAGGTGTTCGCTGCGTTGATCTTCTTTCCGCACGAAGGCGGTGACTGGAAAATCTTCGCTTAGAAGCTGAAGAGCTATTGAATAGCCGGTTTTTCCAGCGGCTGTCAGAACGAGGATTCTTGGTTTACTCATGGTGATTGGTTCCTATTAGGTCAGTGAGATTACAGTACAATAGCTTAAAACACACTCAAGGCTATGGATGATCGCTTGTTAGGATTACCACCCACTCTTTGCACATAGAGGCTCCCTACCGGAGTGGACCGGGAGGGACGACGGTTTCAACCAGCCCAGTCGTTACGTCATAAACAAGCCCAGAAACAACCCACTCTCTGGGTAGGAGAGGGTTCGCCTTGAGTGCGGCGACATCGACTGCAACAGCAGCCCTGGGATCGGTGACTGCTTTGGTCTCCAGTTCCGCTTTGCCGATTCCAAAGTAGCCTGCCAGCATGTCGGGTTTAGCTTCAAGGCGCGTGATCCCGCAATCAGTGTGATGGAGAACGAGGAGGTTAAAGCCGCTCCCAAGATTAGCTCCTTGAACCTGGGCTATTGTCTGCAGCATAGCCATCGCCTGTAGCGTCGCCGTAGTGATCCGACCACCAATATTGCGTATTACGACAGCCTCTCCTTGCTCAAGACCCAGCACATAGGCTGGGTCAACGCGTGGATCAACGCAGCTAACGATCATAGTCCTCAATGTCGGCATGAGGGTTAAACCAGCAGCGAACCGATGCGAGGCGAAGTCGTGGTTGCGCTTCGTCAAGGTGTCAATAGTAATCATGTTGTTCCTCCTAATACGGATAGTTTCTAGTGGACACGGTCAAATTCTGTGTCCTTGTGATCGCTTTAACGGCCACATTCACAGTGTACGGTTTGACGTAACGTCAAAGTCAAGCCCCCATTTTTCGTCGCTTTTGCTCACTGGTAGTTGAATCTCGATCACTGCGTCATCCTCTGCATCAGGTTTGGGCAGTTGTATCAGGATTTCTCGCCCCATTCCAATGATGTGCCAATTCTTCTGCTCTACCCATGTGCCGAGCATGCCATAACTTTGGTGGAGGTCGCTGACTCGCCCTTCATGTGCAAGGGTTGCCATTGTATCGACGGCAGGTAATTCACGCATCGTTAGCACCCGTTCCTCAGACAGTTTGACCGACTTTGAGTTTTTTGCAGTGAGCAGATAGCCTACTTCAACGTCGAGTGCTTCAGGATCATAGACTGGAGAATGAGTCATGACGGCAATATGACCGAGGACGTTGTGTCCCAACACCTTCGGAACAACAGTAAAGATGTTCTGGACGAGACGCCGTACAGCACCCATACTAGGTAGCACTTCACGTAGCGCAAGGAAGTGCTGTGCTGGGGTAGATTTCATGACCACGTCGGGTTCCAGTATCTGCCCATGAGCGTCAATCTGTTGCAGTCGCGTCTCCACAATACGCAGCCGCGCCATTTCTTCCTGAACTGATTGCTCGATCTGTGCTTTGCGTAGGGTCAGCATCCCCCGAATTTCGTCGGTAGAGGTATCCCTATCTAGCAACTGAGCTATCTGTTCTAGTGATAGGCCGAGTTCTTTTAAGACCAGAATGCGGTTGAGCCGAGGCAGTTGCTGTGCGCTGTAATAGCGGTACCCAGTTTGTGGGTCGGTGAATTCGGGACTGAGGAGACCGATCTCATCATAGTACCGCAGGAGACGACCTGAGACTTGAGCGATTTTGGAGAAGTCGCCGATACGAAACATGTTTGTTCCTCCTTATAGAAAGCTATGCAAGAAGTGTACAGTTTGACGTTACGGCAATGTCAAGAGTTTCGTCTGTGCTTATACTGTATTTTGAGAGAAATTTCTTGTTGACAAAGCACTTGAAATCGTGTAATATTATCGCGTCGTAACATTCGTGTCACGCGCAGGTTTTCGGGTGTGGCCAAGTGGTAAGGCAGCGGTCTTTGGATCCGCCATCCCAGGTTCGAATCCTGGCACCCGAGCCAATCTTCTCTTATAGTATGTCGGTGCAGAGATACACTATTCTCTTTACATTCCTCCGAACTATGCGAGAAAACAAAAAAGGTTTGTATATTCGCTCATGAATACATATGCGACCGTAGTGCTTGCAGCAGGCAAGGGCACTCGGATGCGTTCAAAATTGCCCAAAGTCCTTCATCCTCTGGCAGGTCAGCCACTACTAGCACACGTGCTCAATGCCGTAGAAGCTATTCCCCCGGTCCTTTCATCTATGCCACAAGAAATTTCCGTTTCCACTCATAAACCTATCGTCGTGCTTGGACAAGAGGCCGCGCAGATAGAAGCTGCCTTTGGAGAACGCTGTCTGTATACCATTCAAGAAGAACAGTTGGGTACTGGACATGCTGTTCTTGCTGCTCAACCAACTGTTGACGCGCTCTATCCACTACCACAAACAGTCCTTGTATGCTATGGTGATACACCGTTGGTAAGCAGTAAGGTGCTGGCACACGTTCTCAGTACACATATTAGTCAGCAAGCAACAATCACATTTTTGACCGCAACTATCGAGCAACCGTCAGACTTCGGGCGTATCGTGCGTGACGCACAAGGACGAGTACGCGAAATCGTAGAGATGAAACGAGCCACACCAGAGCAGAAACGTATTACAGAGGTGAATTCAGGCGTCTACTGCTTTGACCGCATGTGGCTCTGGGAGACGCTGCACGCATTACCACGTAACGCGGCAGGTGAATACTATCTCACCGACCTTATAGGAATAGCGGGGGCGCAGGAACGTGTTATTACTACTGTAAGCGGAACTATAGATGAGACGATTGGTATCAATGACCGTGTACAGCTTGCCAACGCAGAACACCTGCTTCGCAAACGTATTCTTGAACGACATATGTATGCTGGCGTAACTATCGTCGATCCTGCCACAACTTATATCGACGACACCGTTTCTCTTGGTATGGATACAGTTATTCTTCCTGGTACAATGATTACAGGGAAGACAACCATCGGGGAAGCGTGTCGCATTGGACCTAACACAACCATTGATGCGTCGCATGTTGGAGACCGCTGTATCATTCGTGGTTCTGCATTGGAAGAAGCGGTCCTTGAGGATGATGTGAGCATGGGACCGTTTAGCCATTGTCGTTCAGGGGCGCACCTTGCACATGGTGTGCGTATGGGCAACTTTGGAGAAGTAAAAAATTCGTATATCGGAGCCGAAACCGACATGCATCATTTTAGTTATCTCGGCGATGCTACCGTCGGCGAACATGTAAACATCGGTGCTGGCACAATCACCGCGAATTTTGATGGTAAAGAGAAGCATCATACCACGATTGGTGAGGGTGCTTCTATTGGAAGCGATACGATTCTTATTGCTCCTGTAACTGTTGGAGAACATGCTTATACTGGTTCAGGAACTGTTGTCAATCGAGACGTACCACCGTATGCACTTGTTGTGGGTGTTCCCGCACGTGTACTACGTATGCTTCAGCCACAAGATACCTCGAATGTAGAGGATGATAAGAAGGAGTTATAGCAGCTATGGATGGCCCTGGCCTTGCGAATATAGCCGCTGGAATTGATTTTCATATACCACAATTTGATGCAATAGCGTGGTTACAATTTACCGTTTTAATTGTAACTTTAATTCTCTGTGGGATTGCCTCGGCAGCCGAGACAGCTTTTACCTCTATCAGCCGGATTAAACTCAAAAATTTGGTCGAAGAGGGCGACAAAAAAGCCGCCGAAATTGAACGCCTATTGAGCGAACCTAATAAATTTCTCTCAACTATTCTTATAGTCAATAGCGTTGCCGTTATTCTCGCATCGAGCTTAGCAACCATACTGTCGCTGCGCTTTTCGTCAACATATGGCGAGTTGATCTCATCTGTTCTTATCTCGGTTGTTGTTCTCATTTTCTGTGAAATCACACCGAAAACAGCAGCCGTACAGAATCCTCTCCGTTGGGCACGTACTCTTATTGGACCTGTCAAAGGCACCGCGTGGCTATTACGACCTGTCGTTATTACACTTGGCGCAATCACGACGTTTTTGGTACGTCTACTTGGTGGGCAGGTGAAGCATAACGGTCCCTTTGTGACAGAGGAAGAGCTGCGTCTGCTGGTAACGGTTGGCGAAGAAGAGGGTGTACTTGAAGAAGATGAAACGGACATGATTCACAGCATCTTCGAGTTCGCCGACACAACAGTGCGTGAAGTTATGGTTCCTCGCATCGACATGGTGACGCTGGATAGTAATGCGACCGTAACGCAGGCTGTTGATCTCGCGTTGCAGGGTGGTTTCTCGCGTATTCCTGTGTATGAAGAAAGTGTTGGTATCGACGAGATTATTGGTGTTCTTTATACAAAGGACATGCTGAAACAACTCCGCGAAGGCCACAATACCTTTCCCATTCGCGATCTTGTACGTCCAGCCTACTTTGTGCCTGAAACGAAAAAGCTGGATGACCTGTTACGTGAGATACGGCAAAGGCGCATTCACATGGTCATGGTTGTTGATGAGTATGGTTCGGTAGCTGGTCTCGTCACGATTGAAGACCTTGTGGAGGAGATCGTTGGTGATATCCAGGACGAGTACGATCACGAAGAAGTGTTGTACGAAAAAGTCAACGACAACGAATACATTTTCGATGCGAAGATCAACATCTACGAGTTCAGCGACATGATGGATGTGAAACTCGAAGAAGGCGATTATGAAACGCTCGGTGGCTTCGTCTATGAGCGGCTTGATAAAATCCCGGTTGCAGGAGATACCGTTACTTATAAAGATCTGAAGTTTACCGTACTCGCAACACGCGGCAGACGTATCAACAAAATACGCGTAGAGCGCATTCAGGCTACTGTACTACAGATTCCAGGGCCAACCGACATACGTCTCCTGCCCTCACCAGAAGACCGGGATGACGAAAAACGGCAAAACGAGCGTGAGCAGTCGTCTCCTTCGCACATTGAATACAGAGGAGCGTAACGATGTCTTCCACCTTTCCTGCTCTTCCAGCATCAGTACGTATTATTGAGGTTGGCCCACGCGATGGTCTACAAAATGAAAAGGTCAACATTCCCACTGAGCAGAAAATACAGTTTATCAACCTGCTCAGTGATGCTGGCCTTCCCGTTGTAGAAGCTACGTCATTCGTCAGTCCTCGTGCAATTCCACAACTGAGCGATGCAAGCGCAGTTATGGCTGGTATAACGCGCAAAGCTGGCATAGAGTATCCTGTCCTGGTACCCAACCTCAAAGGAATGGAGCGTGCATTGGCGGCAGATGTGCGTTCTGTCTCTGTCTTTACAGCCGCGAGCGAAAGCTTTACGCGTCATAATATTAACGCAACAATCGCTGGAAGCCTCGACAACTTCCGACCTATTGTCGCACTGGCACAGCAAGAGTATATTCCTGTGCGCGGCTACATCTCAACTGTATTCGGCTGCCCCTATGAAGGTGCTGTAGACCCACAAAACGTACTGCATGTGGCGCAAGCATTGTTGGAGATGGGTATAGAAGAAATTTCGCTCGGCGATACTATTGGCGTTGCCACTCCGATACAGGTAGTGGAGATAATTGACCTATTGACGCAACACAGTATCGCAATTGAGCGATTAGCCGTTCATTTTCACGATACACGAGGCACCGCACTGGCGAATGTACTGGCCTCACTACAAATGGGTATTCGTATTGTTGATTCATCGGCTGGCGGTCTTGGAGGCTGTCCCTATGCACCAGGGGCAGCCGGAAATCTTGCCACAGAAGACTTGCTGTATATGCTTCATGGCATGAACATTACAACGGGGGTAGATCTCGAAAAAGTTGTTGCGGCAACAAGCTACATCGCGCCTCTTCTCGGTCATGCTCCCACCAGCAAATACTTTCAAGCGTATCAAGCTGCATGCGTGCCTAATGTTTAGAATTGTCTCATAAAAAACAACCAATGATAATCGTCAAAATTTTACTCTAGTAACGGGCGACCACAAGGGTCGTCCGTTGGTTTCTATGGTCTCCCGCTGGTTTCCATTAGTGTGTCTTCAGATAGTTGATAGCTGCATTGAGTTGTGTATCGCCGCCATTGAGTATCTGCTGTTCTGTCAAGTTCCCCGCATTCTCATCATTCGGAGTGACTGGCACACTGTTTGGGTTCAAATTCACTTTAATATCGGGCGTAATTTTATCAGTACGTATAAAATGACCCTTAGGTGTAAGCCATTCTTGCGTACCGATTAAGATAGCCGAGCCATCTGCAAGCGAATATTGCTCAAGCACAGTCCCAGTGCCGAAGGTTTTGGTGCCAATGATGGTAGCTCTGCCGTTATCTTGTAAGGCACCGGATACAATCTCTGCAGCACTTGCTGTGTTCTGATTTGTGAGAACGACGATAGTATCAGTGGTATCAAGAGTGTTCCCTGTTACGGGTACGGGCGTTCTCTGCCCCGTACTATCTTGCTCAAGCAGGACATTTCCCTTTGGCACGAAATCGCTTGCAGTATCAATTGCCCCTTGCAGATAACCACCGGGGTCGTCGCGTAGATCGAGGATAATCTTCTTCGCCCCTAGTTTTTTGGCCTTAGTGAGCGCATTTTTCAACTGATCCGGCACGCCATCAGCGAATTGTACTATCTGAATATGTGCAATATGATCTTCAGGAATATAGTGCATAACAACATTTTGTACATTGATTACGGCACGAGTTACGTGGATCGTGATGGGGTTTGCGACGCCGGAGCGTTGTACTGTGATTGCAGTGCTGCCGGATTTACTGCCGAGAATGGCACTCACGGTAGGAATATCTTTCCCTTTGACATCCTGACCGTCTATAGCAATGATCGCGTCACCATGCTTAAAGCCTGCTTTCTCGGCGGGCGAACCAGGGAGCGTAGAGGCAATAATAACTAGTTTCTGTTGTGTATTGTAAGATAGATAGAAACCAAATCCCTTATACGTTCCGCTTAACTGCTGATTTTCTGCCTGCACCTGCTGTGGTGTGAGGAAGCGTGTATGTCCCGTATCATGCAGAGAGTCCACCATACTATTGATTGCGCTATATGACATATTTTTGTAGTTTACGGCTTTACGGTCAACGTAATGCTGGTCGATGGTATTCCATGCCTGTTGGATAAGCTGAGAATACGAGCGCGATTGATCGTTTTGATTAAAATTGTTGCCAAAGAACTGGTGACTGAACCAGCCGCCAAAAAACGCTATCACGACAAGAGCCGCTACCGCGAGAAATTGCCCTGCAAATCGCCCAAATCTCTTTTGTGGGTTGGCAGAAGTTCTCTGTGGTTGTTTTTGTCGATGTGGATAGACATCTTCCTCGTTTGCCGATGTATTGTCAGAGGCATAGGGTGTAAAATTATTGGCGTTACTATTGGACGCTGGTTGTTGAGGTGGAACAGTATTCTGCTCTTCGTACCAACGTGGATCATCATACCTGCTCACGTATTATTATCCTCCGTATCCTTGAGGTGGATACTTTCATCTTTTTCACTTTGATGTATACACAGATAATTGTATCTTAGTTGCCTACTCGCGAAATGTCAATCTACACCATAAAAAATACGAAAAGGGTGTAGTCCAAATGAACTACACCCTTTTCGTAGCATATTGTTGCGATCAAACCTTCTAGCACACTCAAGCCAGAATACGTTGCAGGTCATGACTTGTAAGAAGCTGCCAGTTTCCTTACGATTGAGGTGCCTCTTCGCTGTTGGTTTTATCGCTGTCTTCACTTGTGGAGGCGGAAGAAGGTGCCTGATCTTCTACAGGTGCATCTTGAGCGATTTGAGGAGCCTTTGTTGCGGCAGAAGAACTATGTTTACTTGGTGGTGGTACCTGCTTTTTAGGTGGCTCCCAGCCTGGAGCACGCGAGACAATCATAGACATCATACGACCCTCCATCATCGGCGAACGCTCGATGGTGGCGGTCCCTTTCAAATCTTCTGCGATCTCGTCTAGTAATTTTCGACCAAGGTCGGGGTGACGCATCTCTGCTCCGCGAAACTGCACGCTGACACGTACCTTGTCACCCTCTGCCAAAAACTCTTGAATCTTGCGCGTTTTTACTTCTACATCATGATCATCGGTACGAGGACGCATACGAATCTCTTTAAGCGTGATTGTTCTCTGATTCTTGCGTGCTTCGTTCTCTTTTTTTGCTTGCTCGTACTTGTGACGACCATAGTCCATAATCTTACATACAGGTGGTATCGCATTAGGTGAAATCTCTACAAGATCAAGGTTCCTGTCGCGAGCAATATCCAATGCACGCATAGGTACCATAACACCGACCATCTCGCCGTTTTCATCAATTAAACGCACTTCACGCGCACGAATACGCTCGTTTACACGCGTCTCGCGTGGACGTTCATTGCTCCGAAAATCCCTATTGATAGGCCAATCCTCCTTTTAAAAACTTGCCAGGAACATACACTATCTGAATTGCTAAAGTGTAGCATATTGTAGGCTACAAGTCAATTGAATTTGTGCTTAAAGCAGTGCTAGCCATCGTTTATACGACTGCTATTGCTCGCATTTTCTCTTCGCTATTAGCGGATACACTCGTCTACTAATACGAAAGAGCATAGCTTCTTCTCAGTTCACAGAAAAAGTACGTCAAGGCTATATATTTCATCACTATATATAACTATTTTTGTGGAACACTTATTCCATACTCTAATTCTACTTATACTTATACTATGCAACAACTGTCTTTGTCTTGAGCATGTTTGTTAGCTCACTCACAACATCGTAGCGTCCATAGGAAGGCATGAGATAGACGCCCTGAATCATCGTGCGTGCCTCTACCAGCAGTTCCTGTGCCAGTTTCAAGCCAGCCTCATGTCCATGCTCTCCGGCCTCGTGCATTCTTGCACGCACAAACGCGGGGATGGTGATACCTGGTACCTCATTATGGAGGTATTCTGCGTGACGTGAACTATGAAGTGGAATACAACCAAGCAACAACGGAATGGGAGGTGTTCCTACACGTTGCAGAAAGCGTTCTAATGGAGCAATTTCATAGATCGGTTGCGTCATAATGTACTGTGCGCCCGCCTCGATCTTGCTGTGATACTTCTCGATTTCGTGCGCTGTTTCCTCGTCGGTCATGTTTAAATTTAGCGCACAGCCAACGTGGAACGACGCCTGGGCACCGATTGATGACCCTGCTGCGTCGTGACCCTCGTTCATGCCTTGCAATATGCGAATGAGTCCGGCAGAGTCCACATCCCATACGCCTGTGGTATTTGGGTAATCACCAACACGAAACGGATCGCCCGTCAGCGCGAGAATGTTACGAATACCCAGCGCATGGGCACCTAACAACTCTGATTGTAATGCCATCAAATTGCGGTCTCGTGTCGTAAAGTGAATAATGGTTTCTATGCCTAAGTGATCTTGTATCAGTCGTGCCACTGCCATACAGCCCATACGTACTCGCGCCATCGGGCTATCGGCGATATTAATGCAGTCTACACCAGCTTTTTGCAATAACGCTGCACCTTCAAGCAGTTTAGTAGGATTGAGTCCCTTTGGTGGGTCCAGTTCCACGCTTACCACAAAGTCTTTTGCCGCCAATTTTCTTTGTAGCTGTGTAAGTGAGCCTTGTTGCGGGAGCAGCGTTTCGGCTTCTATGAGTTCAGCAATGGTCGCGCTACTGCGTGTGGTCACTTTTGTTCGCAACTGTTGTGCTTGCGAAGGCTCTTCTGGCGAGGTGCAGCCATAACAATCATCTAACGCTTTCCGCATGGCCGCGATATGATGTGGTGTTGTACCACAACAGCCACCGATCAAGCGCACACCAGCTTTAGAAAAACGTAGTGCATAGTCCGCGAAGTAGTCTGGTGTCGAGACATAAAAGAAGCGGTTATCAATGCGTGCGGGCAGGCCCGCGTTTGGCTGTGCCGAGAAAAGAAGAGTATTGGCCGCGAACATATTTCTGGTTGAAGCAATCATCTCTTCCATTGCATCGAGCGTCCCTGCTGGACCTACGCTACAATTCGCGCCAATTACATCGACGCCGAGATCGCCAAGTACCGCTGCCACTCTTGCTGGTGATTGACCTGATAGTGTGTGCCCATCCTCGTAAAAGCTCATTTGTGCTACAACTGGCAGACCGCCAATCTCTTGAGCCGCCAGTACTGCCTGCCGTAGTTCAGACAAATTAGAGAATGTTTCGAGGATTACAAGGTCAACACCACCTTCTTGTAGTGCGCCAATCTGCTCGCGAAAAATGGCGCGAAGCTCGTTTAAACGATGCTCGTCCGGTGCTTGTAGTGGGCGACCTGTGGGACCAACTGCACCTGCAATAAACGCGGGACGACCTGTAATATCGCGTGCTTCGGCAGCAATCTTTGCCGCACGATAGTTGATATCGCGTACCTTATCGCCGAGACCATGCCCTGTAAGCTTTACACGGTTCGCACCAAACGTATTGGTTTCTATAATCTGTGCGCCTGCCGTAATGTACTCACGATGAATTCCCTGGATAAGTTCAGGTTGTGTCAAATTCAACTCATCGAAGCACTGCTCATGCGTCATGCCACGTGCATACAATAACGTCCCCATCGCGCCATCGCACAGCAGAGGTCGTTGGCGCAACTGTTCGAGAAACAAATTTTCCATAGCTAAAGCTGCTCCCACCAGATAAAAAAGACTACTTGCTCTCTATTGTACCTCTTTTTTAGGATGTTAGTATAGCTTGTATTATTTATGCTACCATCATTGACGATTTGAAGACTTGCCCTAAAGAAGAGCTAAAATGTTTCTTGAGCCGCGATGAAAAAGGCTTTGAGAAGCTCAACATAAAACAGGAATTAAGTATATATAATTGTCGTTACATTGGAAATTTTAACGCAGGTTTACAGTTTATCCAGAACTCAATACAGAAAACGGAGTAACTACAAATAGCTACTCCGTTTTTCTAATTTGTCTAGGATAACCAATAGAGCCTTACTACAACGTTCCCCAGTTATAGATTGTGTCAGGTGTAACACCAGGACTATTAAACGCAAGCGTAATCAAGAGGTGGGGTTGAAGTTTGATGTTGTGCAAGTCACTGGAGTACGCTTTGCCGTTGACATACACCTGCCAACCATCAGTCTGATCTAGCTCCGCAGGGTAGCCTAACTGCGAGAACTGGCCGCTCCAAACATGGAGAAAATTTGCTAATGTAAAGTTGTGTCCTGCAGGTGCTTCGACATGGATGATGCCATCAGTGGCATGTGTGTGCAGCCAGTAGTAACAAGAGACGCTTTTTGCGTTGCCCTCGATACCAATATACTGAGGAATCTCCACGCGCTTACCGTTGATGTAGACGGTCAAATGACAGTGAATGTGAAAAGCCGCCTGCTCTCCATTATCGCAAGAAATACCATCCACAAGCGGAAAGGCAGAGTCCATCGTAATCTGAGATTGCGGCCCCAGCCCACTTCTAGCAAAGAGCGTTACGAAGAGTGCGATGATGAGGGCGACACTGGTTGCAACAACACTTGTGATAACAACACGTTTTTTTCGTAGCGCAATCCGTTTCTCCTCTTCACGTCGTCTTCTTCCACCGCGTGAGCCTTGTGGCGTAGATTGATTGTTGCGTTGTTTTGTCATGATCTATCTCCATTCTGCTATCTCGTTCTTGTAATTATAACGCATTTGAAGTGTGTTACCCACATTGAGTGGGCATGACAATCAGTTTACAGATACTTGTAATTGTCTTGTTAGTAATGTATAGTAATATATAGTCGCTAAAGATTTTTGAGTAGTCATTAGCTTGCCATAGTAAAGAGGAGAAACACATGGAACACTTAATGACCTCTGAAGAGGTGGCCGAAATTCTGCATGTTGACCCTGTAACTATTCGGCGTTTGGTCAATAAAAACGAACTTGCCGCCTATCGCATAGGTGCCGACTACCGTATTGCGCCATCAGACTTACAAGAGTATCTGCAACGGCAACGCATACCTGCGCGTACTAACAACTCGCCAAATTCTGGTGCCAACATTCCTCTTGACCAATTCACACAGCCTGTACGAGCTTTTCTACAGGGCAAACATACAACTCCGTCACAGGTGGTTGATCGCTTTGATAGATTCAATGAGCAGGCGCGTGATGTGATGAAACTGGCACAGGAAGAGGCCCGATCCTTTCAGCATAATTATATTGGCACGGAACATCTGCTGCTTGGTCTTGTACGCCAGGAGAAGAGTGTAGCAGCACAGGGTCTTGTCAGTCTAGGCGTTGACTTGAGCAGGGTACGCAAAGATGTTGAATATATTATTGGTCGTGGAGATAGGGCTGTTCCTAATGAGATTGGGTTTACACCCCGTGCAAAAAAGGCGATTGAGTTTGCTGTGGATGAAGCACGATGCCTAAATCATAACTATGTTGGGGCAGAACACGTCCTCTTAGGATTGCTTCGAGAAGGTGAAGGTATCGCGGCGGATGTGTTGGAGCGACTAGGGGTCGATCTTGAAAAGGCTCGTATGCTGCTTGTTCAAGCTACTGGGGCTAGTGGAAATGATATTACTTCTTAGTATGTTCTTTAGCATGTATTGAGAGGTAGGAATGATGAGTTGATTTCTCTCAGGCATACTGCTACAATGCCGCAAGAAAACAAATATCAACGGGAGGAATGCTAGGCGACTGTGAAAGAACAACCATCACCGCAATCTATTAACTACCTTTTGAAGCGGGGCGTATCGCTGGTCGAAAAAGAGGCGGACCTGCGGCGCATGCTACTTGAGGGCAATAAAGGGCAACCATTACGGGTCAAGCTTGGAGTTGACCCAACGCACCACGATTTGACGATTGGGCATGCCGTCGTCTTCCGCAAACTGCGCCAATTTCAACGTATGGGCCATAAAACCGTCGTCGTCATTGGCGACTGGACGGCACGTCTCGGCGACCCCAGCGGACGCGAAGAGGCGCGTAAATCGCTTACAGAAGAGCAGGTCAATACGAATGCGGCCACCTACTTCGACCAGTTCTTCAAGATTGTGGACCGTGAGCAGACCGAGGTGCATCGCCAGAGCGAATGGTTCGACAAATTTAACCTCGGCGACGCTATCAAGCTGCTTGGCTACAAAACCGTCGCGCAAATGTTAGAGCGTGAAGATTTCCAGAAACGCTACCGGAGCGGTATCGAGATCAACCTTGCGGAGTTCATGTACCCGTTACTGCAAGGCTACGACTCGGTTGCGTTACGCTCTGATGTCGAAATCGGCGGTACTGATCAAACCTTTAACCTGCTGGTCGGGCGTGACCTGCAACCGATCTTTGGGCAAGCGGCGCAGCAAATCCTGACCGTCAATCTCATCGTCGGCCTTGATGGTGTCAAGAAGATGGGCAAATCGCTCGACAACTACATCGCCATGACCGCACCAGCAAATGACATGTTTGGCAAACTCATGTCGCTCCCGGACCAGACCATGCGTACCTACTTCGAGGCGTTGACAGATGTATCAGACGAAGAAATCGACGAGTTTGAGCGTAAAATGGCCGAAGGAACGCTCAACCCAAGAGATGTGAAGCGACTCATGGCGCGCGAAATCGTCACTGAATTTCACGATGCAGCGTCGGCACAAGAGGCGGAAGAGGCGTTTATTCGTCAGTTTTCCGAGCGTAAACTGCCTACCGATATTCCATCTGTCCATCTCTCAGAACCTGTCAATATCGTCACATTTATTGTCAGCAACGCTCTAGCCGCCAGCAACAATAAGGCGCGAGAGCTTATCCATCAAGGGGGCGTCTCTATCTTCCTCAATGGCGAACAGGGGGATGCGAGCAAAATTACTGACCCCGAATACACTGTTGAGGTGATTGATGGTGCTATCATCAAGGTAGGAAAAAGACAGTACATCAAAATTCAAGCTAAATAGGGGATATGACGCTGAAGGCAGGGAGACCCTTGCGGTCTCCCTGCCTCCCTAAATTATTTCGTTAATGTTCATCCCGCCCTATTTCTTTGTTCTTTATAAGGAGTATATACATGGCACAGGCGACTATCGGAGTTATTGGTGGAAGTGGACTCTACCGCATGGAAGGGATGACCGAGGTTGAAGAGGTCATGGTGCAGACACCTTTTGGCGACCCTAGCGATGCTATTGCAATCGGCAAGGTCGGCGATGTCTCGATGGCCTTTCTGCCACGTCATGGGCGTGGGCATCGGCTTAGCCCGACGGAGATTCCTGCTCGCGCCAATATCTGGGCTTTGAAGAGCCTGGGCGTCGAATATATTATCTCCGTGAGTGCCGTTGGCAGCCTGCGCGAACATATCGCCCCACGCGATTTGATAATCCCCAACCAGCTTTTCGACCGCACGAAGAGCCGCGTCAACAGCTTTTTTGAGGGCGGCATTGTTGTTCATTGCACCTTTGCTGAGCCGTTCTGTCCTACATTGAGCAAGCTCCTCTACGATTCAGCAAGTATGTTAGGTGATGTAAAAGTGCATGAGGGTGGGGCGTATGTGTGTATGGAGGGGCCGCTCTTTTCTACAAAAGCCGAGTCAAACGCGTATCGACAGTGGGGCATGGATATTATCGGCATGACCGCACTACCGGAGGCAAAGTTGGCGCGTGAAGCTGAATTGTGCTATGCCACGATTGCCTGTGCTACCGATTATGACTGCTGGCATGAGTCCGAGGAATCCGTCACCGTCGAGATGGTCATAGGCAATCTTGGCGCAAACGTTGCCAATGCCCAGCGCATTCTGCAGAGTGTCGCGCAGCGCATTCCGTCTGACCGTTCCACCGCAACTTGTGGTTGTGCGAGTGCGTTAGCCACGTCGATTATCACTGATCCAGCGGTGATTCTGACGGAGGTAAAAGAAAAATATAAGCTCTTAATTGGCAAATATCTCAGTTGACAAAGCTCCCGAAAAGGAGTAATATACATCCGTCCTACAGAAGCAATACTCGAATAGGACGGACCGATTTTCTTCCGGCCCTGTCGGTCGGCGTAATTGGGTCCTGCGCGGCAGATGTCTGTGAACCCCGCTAGGTCCGTAAGGAAGCAACGGTAAGTGGACCTCTCTGGGTGCCGCAGGGGTGCCTGATTACGCTGACCGGCAGAGCCGGGCGAAAGTCGGTTTTCCATGCCACCTCTTAATTAGTGTAGAGAATCTTGGATTGCGGCCCGTCACGAGGACACGCAGGCGGGAGTTATACTATGGCCTCACAATCGCTTTACCGCAAATGGCGCTCACAGACCTTCTCTGATCTCGTCGGTCAGAAAGAAATTGTAGTTACGCTGAGAAACGCACTCGATAGCGGGAAAATCAACCATGCCTATCTTTTTACCGGACCCAGGGGAACGGGTAAGACGAGTATGGCACGTCTTCTAGCAAAAACGCTCAACTGCACCAATCGTCAGAATGGCGAACCATGCAATGTGTGTGAGCAATGCGTGGAGATAACGGCGGGCAACTCATTCAATGTGATCGAGATAGATGCCGCCTCCAATCGTGGTATCGACAGTATCCGCGAGTTGCGCGAGAAGGTCATGGTGCGTCCTGAAGAGGGCAAGTACAAAATTTACATTCTTGACGAAGCGCACATGTTGACGACTGAGGCATTCAACGCATTACTCAAGACGTTGGAAGAGCCACCCGAACACGCTATCTTTGTGATGGCGACCACCGATGTCCACAAGATGCTGCCAACGGTGCTTTCACGTTGTCAACGCTTTGACTTCAAACGTATCACGACGCGCCAAATTGTAGAACACCTCAACTTCGTCGCAGGTGAAGAGCAAGTGAAGCTCGAACGCGGAGCCGCCGAACTCATTGCGCGAGCAGCAGCCGGTGGTATGCGCGATGCTCTCAGTCTGCTTGATCAGGCCATCGCCTACTCTGGCAACGAGATAAGCCTGCCCAAGGTGCAAACCATGCTGGGCGTGGCAGACCCGCGTGCGATTCAAAAATTTGTCACTCATATCGCACTGCTTGAGAGTGCCGCCGGATTGCATCTCATTCATGAACTCGCGGAAGCGGGTGCCGACCTGCGTCAAATCAACACGCAGGTCGCGGAATATCTCCGTGCCATGATGCTGCACAAAGCAGGTGCCAACATTGCGGATATTCTTGATAGCACCGAGGACGAGATACGCGAAATTACCCAGACCGCCCAACTCTTCACACTGGAAGAACTCACCACGTGTGCGCGTATCTTCGCACAGAACGAGTTGATGCAGAAAAACCAGGGCACACCACAACTTGGCTTAGAGCTTGCACTATTAACTAGCATTGAGCATCATCGCACAGCACAATCTCCACAAAATACTGTGCAACCTGTCCATGCTCCACAACCTCCATCACGCCAGGAGCAACCACGTTCTGCGCCCGTGCAACAGCCACAATCGGCAGCTTATAAGCAAGAGGAAGAGAAGGTGCAACCGCCAGTTGCCGCGCAACAAGCGGCACCCATTGTCCCGGTGAGCAATACTATTGCAGACGCACTTCCCGATTGGGACGATGTATCTTTTAATGATGGTGATGAGGAAGAGGAGCCTGTAGCACCAGTTGCACCAGCAATTTCTTTCGTGCCATCTCAACAAGAGCAAAATGTAGTGCTACCGCAACCAGTCGTTGAACAGACGATTGCATCTGAAGTGAATCATACACAACCATCACTGAGTGTTACTGAAGTCAAGGAAAAATGGGAGAACATTAAGCGACGTATAAAAGCCAGGAAAGATGGTTCAATGGTTGCGGCTATTCTCAACGACTACACAATTGTAGGTGTAGAGGGAACACATGATCTTCCTATTCTTCTCATAAAAGCCTTGTCTAAGTTTCACTACGAAACATTACAGAAAGATGAACGACGAAAATCTATCGAGTGGGCAATGAAGATTGAGCTAGGACAGGAGTGTCAGGTACGACTTCTTCCCCCTGGACAGGTGACGAGTGGGCAGAATTTGACGATTCCACTACCACCAATTTCGACGCGAGATATGGGAGGACGGGTCGCCAATTCGGGTATAGCAACACAACCGCAACCGTCAGCGTATCGTGAACGCTCGGCTCCTACGTCGGTACCGACACCGCAAAAGCCGACTACTCAAGAATCCATGCAGGGACGGGAGCCGACAAATGCTGCTCCGCCAACAGTTCCACTCGCGCAAACAACGAATACGGCTCCCCCACTTGCCAGAACGCATATTGTGAGAGAGAATACGAATAGTGATGGAGTCGCATCCGTTGTTACTGACAATGGACACGTCAAAGGTGCTATTGAGGTAGCGGAGCAGCCACCTGAAACGCGGCGTGAGGTTCTTGAAAAGAAGGCAAAAAACGATCTAGTAGTGCAAGAAGTCATACGAATGTTTAAGGCAAATATCAAAGACGTTCAACCGAAACAATAAGAGAGAAGGAGTATCTGTTCATGAATATGCGTGAAATCCAAAAGATGCAGCAAAAATTGGTAAAGATGCAAGAGGAGCTAGAGGCAACCAAGTTTGTTGGTACCGCTGGTGGTGGTGCCGTTACCATCACCATGACAGGCAAATTTGAAGTCACCGACGTAAAAATCGACCCCGAAGCCTTCAGCGCGGACGAGATCGAAGAGTTAGAGGTGATGGTGCGTGCGGCTGCAAAAGATGCCTTTGATAAAGCAAATGATGCACAACAAAAGATGGCAAACAACGTCACAGGTGGCGTGAAGATTCCGGGGTTATTCTAAAACATGAGTGACATTGCACCACCAGTCGCGGCACTGGTCGAAGAGTTCTCAAAACTTCCAGGCATCGGCGTGAAAACCGCACAACGCCTGACTTTTTTCGTTCTGCGTAACCCTACCGATCAGGCACGTCGTTTGGCAGAGGCTATCATACGTGTAAAAGAGAGCATCATTTACTGTTCGCGCTGTTTCAACATTACTGAAACTGACCCTTGTGCTATTTGTAGCAACCCAAGTCGTAACCAGGGGATAATCTGTGTTGTTGAGGAGCCACTCGACTTGATCGCGCTAGAGAAGACAGGTTCCTACAAGGGACTTTATCATGTCTTGCATGGAAGAATTTCGCCAATGGACGGGATCGGCGTAAAAGACCTGCGTATCAATGAACTGTCGCGTCGTGTAGAGAATAGCCCTGCAGTACGCGAAATTATCCTTGCCATGAATCCGGGATCGCTTGGTGATGTAACAGCCCTTTATGTCAAAGATGATCTCTCGAAACTGCACAGGCCCGACCTACGCATGACCGCCCTTGCTCGTGGCCTATCGAACAACAGCGACCTCGAGTACGCCGACGAAGGCACGCTCAGTCGCGCCCTCGAAGGTCGCCGAGAATTATAGAGTGTAGGAATGCAATACAGCAATTCCTACACAAAAAACCGTTGCTTGACACAGCTAACACCTTATGGTACTATTGTTCTAGTTTAGTGGAGCAGGAAAGAGAGCACCTGCCACCTATTTCCGACTTTTCACCCTTGTCAAAGAACAGATACGTAGGAAAGCACAATCGCGCGGGACGTATCGGAATGCATCGGCAGAACTACTACCTTATCTCCTTTGTCACATGCATCCTATGTGCCTCTCGCACATTCATTGAGAAACGCGATCCCTTTGCTGGGAAACGTGTATCACAAAAGGAGGGAAGCAGGACTATACAAGCGTCACTTATAGCGCTCGTGTCCTGTGACGACATATGGCAGCAAGTAAAAAAGAAAAAGCCACAACAGACCGTAATGGTACCGCGGCGGCGTCTCCAGCTATGACCGAACGCGAAAAAGCTATTGATCTCGCACTTTCGCAGATCGAACGTCGCTTTGGGAAAGGTGCGATCATGAAACTGGGTGAAGCGGCAAAAGTTCACGTAGAAGCCATCCCAACTGGCTCTATCTCCCTGGACCTGGCACTGGGCATTGGTGGTATTCCGAAAGGGCGTATCACAGAAATCTATGGGCCTGAATCTTCTGGTAAAACAACACTGTGTCAACATATCATTGCTAGCGCACAAAGAGCCGGAGGTTATGCGGCATTTGTGGACGCGGAACATACGCTCGATCCCGTCTATGCCGCTAAGTGTGGTGTAGATGTCAATAACCTGCTTATTTCCCAGCCGGACACAGGTGAGCAGGCATTAGAGATTGTGGACTCGCTTGTTCGTAGCAACGCCATAGACGTAATTGTCATTGACTCTGTGGCAGCTCTTACACCCCGTGCCGAAATCGAAGGGGAGATGGGCGACTCGCATGTTGGCCTACAAGCTCGCTTGATGAGTCAGGCACTGCGTAAATTGACAGGTGCCATAAGCACTTCGCATACCTCTGTCATTTTCACGAACCAGTTGCGTGAAAAGATTGGCGTCATGTTCGGCAACCCTGAAACAACGGCTGGTGGTAAGGCACTCAAGTTTTATGCCTCGGTGCGCTTAGACATTCGCCGTACCGACTCTATCAAACAAGGTCAGGACGTAGTGGGCAACCGCACACGTGTCCGCGTGATTAAAAACAAAGTTGCACCCCCATTCAAAACCGCAGAGTTCGATATCATGTATAGTGAGGGTATCTCACGTGAAGGCGGACTTATCGACCTCGGTCTGGAGATGGGCCTTGTCAAGAAGAGCGGTGCGTGGTTCACCATTGGCGATATTCGCCTGGGACAGGGACGTGAGAACGCGAAAGAATTCTTGCGTCAGAACACTGATGTCGCTGGTGCCATCGAGGAACAAATTCGCGGAAATATCACTGCGTTCCAGACTGGTGAAGTCGAAGCTACCGAGGACGCAGAAGAGGAAGATACCGACACAGATATTCTTGAGACCGAAGAGTAACAACTTCTCGTCCTCTTTGAATAATATACAATAACCCTGCCTCATTGAGGCAGGGTTATTGTATATTATTCTTTCTCTTTTCCCTGCCCTTTTTCTAATATCTCTGGTATTTTTTGTTCTAGCTCTGGTTGAGGCAGGCGCACAAGCGGTTTCTCGCCTGATGAGAGCAACGGCTCTAACTTTTCGCTCTCGATTGGTGCATGCTCTAAGGCGGTCACAACGGGTTTACGCTCACTCCACCATGTAGCGACGGAGGCAGGATCAACAGGGCCAAGTGTGCCTGGTTTTGCCTGTTGCATCGACCAATCCAGGATAGCCTCTTCAAGCGGAACTTCGTGTTTTGCTTTGCGGCTCATGTTCCACTTGTGCTGCATGATAGCAAAGTATGCCTGCATAGGGTCTTCTCCACTTGTCAAGTTCTGGCGCAGAAGTAGAATAGTTGGCAAGTGATAACGTGTGTACCAGTCATGTGCAGCGTCTTCTACGCTAACTTCATGCCCTAAGCGGTCGGATAGTATAGCTTGATGCCCAAGTATCATATCGTAAAAGCGGTGGGCGTAGACACGCGGTATATTGATATGCAGCAAATCGTAAATACGACGCTGGTGCCAGCCTGGAAGGACGGTTGTTAATTGTTGTACCATGTGGCCCGTGCTACTTAGCAGCGAGAAGCTCCAGTGATTTAACGTGTGTAAAAACTCCTCTACCTGCTTACGTGTAGTATCGGTGGTGCCCTGCGTTACGCGAGCATGTTGGCGGCGGAGCCATTTGTACCTCTGCTCGAAGTAGCGAAAGTCGGCGTCATTGAGAACCTGTGTATCTTCTGGTAGACCGCGCAAGATACGTAGGTCTTCGGCCTGCCATGCCAGCGACTCGCCAAACATCGCTAAATCTTGTTCGCGCAAGCCGTCGCTAATCGGTCCCGGAAACAGTTCTGATGTCTCGGCATCAGCCATAATCGCCAATATGCTGCGTCCATCTATCCGCAACAGTACGTTTGCCAGAGAAGGATCACCCCAGTAGACGCCGTGTTCATGTAATTCAATCATCAATACTGCCACCGCCGAGAGCAGTCGTTGCTTTGTACGTTTTGTGAAGGGAAGTCGATATAAAAGAACATGCGGAATAACGCGTGGTGCCAGCCGTGTCACTGTATAGCCGCGATCACCATTGACATATTGTGTGATTCCACCAAGTTTAGGAACATCAAGTGCCACAGGTGGCGCGGGCGCAATGACGACGCCGACAGGACTGAGTGCTGGAATACCTCTGCGCTCAATCTCGTGAAAATTGCGTATTTCGCGTTCTGCCATATGTGGTGTTGTCTCTTTGATGGCGTACCGTATTTTATCGCGCTCGACAAAAAGCACTGGATGGCGTGAGTCGCCGCGACGCACATTCAGTACCTCTAATCCCTGGCTTACCCACTCTTCCATCGGAAGATGCCAGGGCAGGAACTCGATACGACGACGATCATCCTCGTTCATATGAAACTGTATCGTTGTATTGCTGCTTACTATGGCAAACACCTCAAAGCTGTGGTATAAGAAATATAGAACATGTAATAATCATACTATATCATCTCTCTGTCTAAATATGGGGTGTTATGCATCGAGAGAGGTATTCCGAACTCACTAAGAAAGTGCGCCAACAACGTTGTCGGCGCACTTTCTTAGTGAATGAAGTGTGTGCAGAGAGCTTACTCTCCTTCGCACACACTCGTTGGGGAGGTAATGTGTGTTGCTTGTAGTTGCTTGTAAAAGAACTAGAACCAGGATTTATTGCGTAAACGGCGCACCGCGAGAAATGCAGTAAGCGCAACCGTCGTAAGCACGACTGGCACGACGATGAACAAAGGCTTGATACCTTTACGCTCGGCCTTCTTGTTCGCCATGTCGAGAAGCTTGATTTTCTCTGTGATAGTTTCTTTAATTGGTGCAATCTTTGCCATAATGTGTGTATCCTTTCAAATTTACCCTGTATGGTATCTATACCATTGAAAATACTCTGTTTGCTAGCCAATACTCAAGCACGATTTGTTACTTACGCTCTTTTCGTATCAACTACTCACATAAACATTATACATAGAGCTTGTATACAGTAGTGTCAATATCAGTAGGGGTTAGCCATGTATTGAAGCATTATTACGTGCTGGAAAGAGTGCATTTTTGATCAATGGTTCTTATTCAGAGCCATCCAGGTTCACAAAATGATTGACTGCCTGCATCAGCTCGCTGAAGGTGTAAATAATATAATCAGGCGTAATCGCTTCAGAAGAGATGTCGGCATGATTATAGGAAATCATAATCGCCTTCATCCCTACCTCTTGCGCTCCCCAGATATCATGATACATATCATTCCCAATATAAAGAGCCTGCTCTGGTCGTACTCCTAACACGGCAAGTGCCTTTTGAAAGAGACGCGGATCCGGTTTGCGATATCCATAGTCGCCGGAGACAATGACAGGATTGAAGTAATCGAGTAGCCCTACAGCATGTAATTCGGATACAGCATAGGCGCTTTGTGCGTCGGAAACAACTGCCAGGTGATAGCGTGAGCGCAACTGCTCAAGCGTTTCCTGTACCTGGGGATAGGGTCGAAGCCGCTTACGGGCGATGCCTCGGTGCAACTCTGCCAGGAAGAGAGGAAGTTGCGCTAGCTTTTCGGCAGTCAATGACCGCGTATAGTCGCTTCCCGTTTTCTCTAAGAACTCACGCCATACCGCAGTTGCATCCCACTCGACAAACTTTTCAGCACTTGCCGCACGTTGTCGCTGCATAATCTGGAAGTACAGGTCGCGCACCTCCCAGCGATGAAGCGTAATACCCTGATACATGAGAAAATGCGCGATTGCGCGGTAAATCTCCTCTAATCCTTCGTCCGTTTCAATGTCGATCAGTGTCCCGTTCACATCAAAGAGAAGCGCACGAATATCCATTAAAACGTCCTCAGCGTGATTTTTGCTTCCTCGATGAGCCGACGCCGATAGTCGTTACTGATCCAGGAATTACGAGCAATGCGGAGCAAGGTCAGCCCCATTTGAAACGGCAATCGTCTGGTGATGGAGACAAATGCACTTTGACGGTCGGGAAAGTGACAGGCATATTCCCACAGAAAGTGCCCGATAAAGGGTTCAGCCGCATATTTGTTGCCTGTAATTTGCAAGAAAAAATGCTGGAGTTCGCCCGCAATGCGTCCAAGATCAAAAACACGATCAGCTCGCTTCATTCGTTCCAAGTCTATCCCAATGACACTCAGCCCTTGCCCAAACAGAAAGTTTGAGGGAGTCGCATCGCCATGCACAAGCACCTGCTGATCCTCCCACATACGCGGCTGTTCGCGCCAACGGTCACGGAGCCAGGAAAACTCATTCACCTCATCCCAGCTCATGGACTGCTTTTTAGAGAGTTTGCGTATAAGGCGATCAAGATACGCGCAATCTTCGTGAAAATCAACACCATACCCATTCGCAGTCCGATTATGAAAGGTAGCAAGAAAGTATGCCAATGCTGTGAGTTTCCCATAGAGTCTGTCGGGTTGTCGCACAACAATCGCATCAGTGATCACACTACTCAGCGATTGTCCCCCACAATACTCCTCAACCAACAAGCTGTTCAACCAGCCATTGTACCCAAGTGGTCGTACCACGTCATGTGGATATCCAACCAGGCCATAGCCACGCATCATGTGCAGATTGTGAAATTCTTGCACCATACGCTGATCTTTTTCTGGCATACGGAAACTGCTCTGTGTACTTCTTGCAAAGAATTTTCCCACTATCTGTACATTACTGTGTTTCTCTTCGTAAAGATAGACCTCATTGCTGCCACCCATGCGAAAGACGCGAAATTTCGTGGGCTGGTTAGCCAGCCCTAACTGTGGCAATATATCATATTGCAGATAGTGATGGAGTGGGTCATGACCGGGTAAATGCCCGATATACTGTTTTGACAAGAGTTTATCCCCCACACGTTCCCCTTTTGAGTAGACGTGCCTATAGTATACAAAGGTGAAACTTTTGTTAACGGATTGTTAATGCTTATCCTTTATGATAGGTGAACGTGATGGGGATGTCAAGGGAATGAGAATGGTGCTTCGCATCCTTTTCTTTACCTGAGATCATCTAATGCAGTATGATATGCGTATTACAAAGGAGAGCGAAGGACGACAAACTGTTACGCTTGCCATATTCTTTCGTCGCTCGCAGAAGACATGTCGCCCATCAGACGCGAGGTGAAAAATGCAAGGAATACAAACTATTCTCCCAAACGGGACTATCATACGTGATCGCTACGTGGTCGAGGCGTTGCTAGGCAAGGGTGGGTTCGGTGCGGTCTATCGAGTACGTGATTTGCGCGTGAAGGGCAATCAGTTTGCCCTCAAAGAGGTGCTCGATCCGAAAAAACAGGATCGGGTTCACTTTCTGTTTGAAGGCGAGGTCCTCAAACGAGTCGATCACGCAGCACTCCCCCGTGTCTATCGTGCCTTTGAAGATGAACCCCGTCACCGAGTCTACTTGCTGATGGATTACATTGAGGGTACGAACCTGGAGTGGCTGCGTCAGCGACAGCCGGAGAAACGCTTCTCCCTTCCTGACACGCTACGTCTTCTGGCTCCTATTGTAGAGGCTGTTATCTACTTACAAAGCTGGCAGCCGCCGATCATTCATCGCGATATCAAACCAGCGAATATTATTGTTCCTCCAACGGGAGACGAACCCGTTCTAGTGGATTTTGGTATTGCGAAGGAATATGACCAGGAGGCGACGACGACAGCTGTGCGAAGGTTGTCGCCGAACTATAGTGCCCCTGAGCAGTATACGCAAGGTACGAATCCGCGCACAGACATCTATGGTATGGCGGCGACATGTTACACTCTGCTTACAGGAATACCTCCTGTGGATGCATTTGAGCGCATTACACAGATAGGAAATCGAGGGGCTGATCCGCTTGAACCAGTGAATCATCTGGTACCAGACCTTCCCACCTCTGTTGCTGAAGCTATTCAGCGAGCAATGGCTCTGCCTGTTGACGAACGCTTTCCCACGATGGACGCGTTCTGGCAAGCGTTACAACCGCAATCTTTTCTTGCCGCACCTTCTACCGTAATTACACCTCTACCAGGAACAAACTTTTCCGCTCCTACCTCTCTTGCTTCTGAGGGCATTGCAACGGTTCCTACCGGACTCGTCTCTCGACAAGACCAAAGACAACGTTCAAAGAGATCAAGGCATCTCTTTCCCCTCTTCGTGTTGATCGCCTTAGCCGCGCTCCTCCTTGGTGCATTGCTTGCAACAGGCATACTCTCCACAGGCAATCCTTTTCGTCATGTCACCTTCACAGGAATAGCTGCGACAAGACCGCCTATTTCAGCAACGCACGCACCAAATCCAACAACACTTCCTTCCGTTTCCACCACGACGGTTCCTTCGTCCACTGCTACAGTTTCTGTGTCGCCATCGCCATCAGCAAAGCCGCACCCAACCTCTGTACCATCAGGTGCTCCAATTTTGAACAACACATACATCGGTACTATTCACAATACTCCAGGAAACATAGATGGCACGATGACCCTGAGTGGAGTTCATCAGAGTGGTACAAACATCGGTGGCACTTTCACCCTGCGGAATGGACTGCAAGGCCAGGGAGCTTTTACTGGAACCGTTTCGGGCAACAACGCCGTACAATTTATGGTGACGCCCTATACTCAGTATCCGCCGTTGCTCTTTCAAGGACACGTCAATACTGACGGAAGTTTAACAGGTACATATTGCAGTGCTAGAGGAAATCAGTGCGATTATGCGAGTGGTGGCTATGGGACATGGAAGGTATCTCCGCCTGCCTCAAGTTCCAACATTCCTTTCCCGGAAGATGGTAGTGGAGGGCCCCTCGCTCTTCGCTCCACAAGCCAGGATGGATGAGAAACAGACTTGCCCAGCTAACTCTTGCTGTTCATTAGCCTGTAGTCAAAGCTATCTTGACGACCAGCATACAGTACGTTATCATCTGTACTACCATCAAAAAAGAAGCAAGGGTATAATATATACGATGATGAACAGATTACGTGGGCGTAGCCTTGCCCACCCAGGATGTCTTACAGGTGTGACCGCTGGTCTCACATTGGGTATTATTCTCGCGGGCATACTTGCCGCAAAATTTGGTGTTGCTTACAACACCGTCTTACTGGTCTGGCTTGCCTTGACGGTTGGTCTCGGGACCATTGGTTGGATTATAGGCACTATTCTTACACCCCGTTTTCCAGCACTTCCTGAGACCGATGAAGCGCGTGCTGTGGACGCCACTGAAAAGAACGCGCCTATTGAGACAACGGAGCAAAGCACGGATACAATTACCGAGAGTGAGCCTATCGCACACGAGTGAAGTACCCCATCCCTAAAGGGCGAGAGCTTCTACGAGAGTTGCCCCTCGTTGGCTGCTTCCAAGCCGAAGAATGTTGATTGCGGCATTGTGGTCTCTATCCAACTCTGTACCACACTCGCACGAATACCACCGATCACTGATTTCTTTCTTGCGAACGGTGCCACAGCCGCTACAAACTTGACTGGTATACTTGGGGTCTACGGTGAGGATGGTAACAGTTCCGGCGCATTCTGCCTTGAACGTACACATGTTCACAAAGGTACTCCAACCAGCATCGAGTATACTTTTGTTCAATCCACCTTTTGCTGCTGCGCCGTTCGGGATATACTTGCCTTGCTCATCTTGTTTGGGCTTTGGGGCGCGACTCATGTTTGACGGTGCCAAGTCCTCAAACACAATCGTCTCATAGGTATTCACCAATTGCCGTGCTTGTTTGTGCAAGAAGTCTTGACGTTGATTCTTAACCTTCCTATGACATTTGGCAACTTGCTTACGCGCTTTCTCTCTTCGATGACTTCCCTTCTTGCATCGGGAGAGATGTTGTTGCGCTCGTTGGAGTTTCGCTTCGCCACATCGAAAGTACCGTGGATTTTCTATCGTATCCCCAGTAGACAAGGTAGCAAAGTGCAATAAGCCCAAGTCTATGCCTATCGCATTGTCTGTGTAGGGAACATGGGGTTGTGTCTCTACCTCACACGAAAACACCACGTACCATTGCTCCCCTTCCCGCTTAATCGTACACGTCTTGATCGTTCCCTCAAGCGGTCTATGCAGTTTGACCTTGACGCTTCCAATCTTCGAGAGACAGACTTATCATGCGTCACACTATAGCCAGATTGCGGATAGGTGAAGCTCTCATAGCGGCTCTCCCCTGAAAGCGAGGGTATCCAGGTGTTTCTCCTGCTTTGACACGTCGAAAGAACGCCTTCATGCCCTTGTCTACACGGCGTAGCACGTCCTGTAAGACTTGACTATGAATATCTTTGTACTCTTCTCTAAGTTCCTTTATCTCAGCGAGTTGGTCGGCTTGATCGTAGTAGTTGATGCTCACACGACACATCTTGTAGGCATCACGCCGCTCTTGTAAGGCGGCATTATAGAGTTCTCGACATCTGTCGAGTGTCCAGTGCAACGTTTCTACCTGCTTGCAAGTAGGAGAGAGGCGATACTTATAGCTTTTGACTGGCATCGCTTTTCTCCTTCTCATGGAGGCATTGCTCTAAACAGACGACCAACTGATTATTCATAGAGCGTCTATTCTTCTTTGCCTCTTGCTTGAGCGTATCCAAAGTCTCTTGCGGGATATAGGCAGTGACTCTTGGGTGCTTGGATGTTGTTTTACTCATGACGGCATTGTAACGCAAAAATACCGTCATGTCAACGAGTAACAATTGTATGTGAGAAGAAACGCCTCATTCATCCCCATAGCTGGAAGTCAGGGGTCTTATGAGGTGGTACGATAAATGTATCCATATTGGTCCTGTGTAACCTTCCATTTTACATAATTCTGTGGTATAGTAGGTCTCATAGAGGTAATATTCCTATCTCCAGATATTACCTTTGAGAAGCAATGTTGCTTCATGGCGATGATGCGTCGTTTTGTGGATGTCGTATTGTCGTGGCTTTTGACTGACAGAGCAAATACTCCACTAGATACGAAATTCCCCTTGTGTGCTGTCTATTATCCTATCGCGTACAATCTGTACGCGACCAGCATCTCAGAGGAGGAAAACCTCATGACAAGTAACGAATTCCGCCGTCCCGTTTCCGTTGATTTCGCTCCTCGCGGCAGTTCCTGCGAGTGGTGTGGTAAGCCAGCAGAGCGTCAATTGACTGCTATCGGTGGCGATTACCATAACGAGAGCGGTGTGTTTTGTAGCCCCTGTGGTGAAAAATTCTCACTGGCCGTGCTAAATTCTGTGCAAGCTGCGGCTAAAGCCCAGCCCTATGCGCTGTAAAGAGTATTGCATCTTCGCCTGAAAAAGAATGTCCACCCCCTTCGATACATTTGAACGGGGTGGACATTCTTTTCACCTTTGTACAATCTACATGTAGCGTTTCATATATTGGCTGACGTCGAACTCTTTGGCTTGCTGGGCAAGTTGATGCGCGGCCTGATCCATTGTCGGACGCTCTTCTTTGTAAAGGAGGCCAATGTACTGTTTCTCCGTCTCCATTGCCAACGCCATTGCCTGTGCCCGATTACTGGTATCGTGGTCAGGAGCGATGGGCGTCACAGAGGCATCCCAGGCGTCGAACGTTTTGTAGAACGTCGGACAAGGGCTGAGTGCATGGATGAACGAAAAGCCCTTATGCTGAATACCCTGTTCGATGAGTGCGGCTAGTTCTTTCGGTTTCGCGGAATAGCCGCGCGCCACAAAGCTCACGTTGAGGGTAAGCACCGTTGCGATAGGGTTGAACTGCGAAGCTAGTAGACCATAGGGTGTAGACTTTGTGACATGCCCATGTGGTGAGGTCGGTGAGGTCTGACCTTTGGTGAGGCCGTAAATCTCGTTATCCATGACCACGACGGTAATATCAATGTTACGAAGGGCGGCGTGGAGCAAATGGCCGGCACCAATGCTGAAGAAGTCTCCATCACCACCAACCGCGACAACGGTCAGGTCTGGACGTGCCATCTTCAAGCCCTGTGCGATAGGGAGCGCACGCCCATGAACGGTATGAAACCCGAATGTCTTCATAAAGTGTGGAAAGCGACTAGAGCAGCCGATACCGGATACAACGACTGTTTCGTCGGTTGCCAATTTTAGACCAGCAAGACCCCGATAGGTAGCATTGAGAACACCAAAGTCTCCGCATCCCGGACACCACGTTGGTTTCACTTCACTTTTATAATCTTTTGGCGTAGGATTGATAACAGATTGCGTCATTAGGGATGAACCTCCTCGATGGCCTGAAAGATATCGGCAGCCGTGAATGGAATGCCACCGAATTTATTGACACGGATAGCTTGTAGACCGTATTTCGCGCCCAGCAGGTTTGCCAACTGACCGGAGTAGTTGTTCTCAGGGATAATCACCTTGCGTACTGAGGCGATAAATGCGCGGATCGTTGAATCCGGCAGTGGTGAAAGAACGCGTGGGTGCAGCGATGCCACTTTATAGCCGTTTGCACGCGCATGATCCACCGCCTCTTGAATCGCTCCCTCGGTAGAACCCCACCCGATGATGCCGATGAGCGCATCGTCATCACCATAGCGCGGAGGTGCGGGCAACTCTGCGGCGGCAGCTTCGAGCTTGCGATAGCGTTTCTGCATCATTGCGGTATGGTCTTCTGGTTCGTAATCGGGGTGTCCATGCTCGTCATGCTCCAAGCCCGTTGCGGTATATACTGGTGCGCCTACTCCTGGTATGGACATAGGCGAGATACCATTGTCTGTATAGGTATAGCGTGAGAAGCTTGACTCAGCTACACTCTGACCGACACCTACAAGTTCCTGTTTTTGTGGTTGTATACGCTCTTGTAATGCCTGCGTCTGGAAGATGCTACGCTCGACACTCTCCACACGCGCCGAAAGCGACTGATCGGTGAGGAAGAGTACGGGCATCTGATAACGCTCGGCCATGTTGAACGCTGTAATCATGAGACGGTAGCAATCAGCTACATCAGCTGGTGCTATCACGATACGTGGCGTATCACCATGTCCAGAATTGAGTGCAAAGCTTAGATCGGACTGCTCCATTTTTGTGGGCATACCTGTGCTTGGGCCGGCGCGTTGTGAATCGACAATCACGGCTGGAAGCTCTGCCATTGATGAAAGGCCAATCAATTCGGTCATCAGCGAAAAGCCAGGACCGGAGGTTGCTGTCATCGAGCGTACACCACCGTAAGATGCACCCAGCACGGCTGCGAGTGCCGCCATTTCGTCTTCGGCCTGGAGGAAGGTGCCGCCAACCTGTGGTAGTTCTTTTGCCAATGCCTCCATGATATCGCTTGCAGGCGTGATGGGATAGCCAGCGAAGAAACCACAACGGGCAGCCAGCGCACCAGCAACAATGGCCTGATTGCCGTTCAAGATGACGCGATCTGCCTTCTGAACCGCTCCCAGTCGATACTGGTCTTGTTTTGAGATGCGTTCTGTCACATATTTCTGTGCAACGTCCAGTGCCAGCATGTTCTTTTCCATCAGCGTTTCATTGGATTTACGTGATTTCGAGAGTTTTGATTGGACAACCTGAGTGATGGCTTCCAATGGTGGCCCGAACAGCCCTGAGATAGCACCAAGCATAACCATATTCTTCGTCTGGAAGAGTTGCACCTCTTTGCGAGCGATTTCATTAAAGGGAATAGCGTAGTTAATCTTGTCGTTTGCTGTGGGAGTAAAATCGGAGGGATCATAGATAAGAACACCACCACTGCGAAGTTCGCCAATGTTACGGTCGTATGCCTCTTGATTGAGACAGATGAGAACATCGGCAAAGTCGCCCATCGACTTTACGGGTTCATCGCTGATGCGTACCTGGAAAAGGCAAGGACCGCCGAGAATTTCGGCGGGGAAGGTGCGAAAGGTATAGACATGATATCCCCAACGTGCGGCGGCCAGCGCGAGAATATCACCACCGACGATGGTACCCTCACCTGACTCGCCTCCAATGCGAATAGTGACTTCATTCACCATTGAATGCTCCTAAAAAAATTGAGACCGCGCTACATACCTATGAGCGCGGTCCTGTAGTACTTTACTATGAATACAAAAATCTTCTCTGCGCCCTGCACATGACGCACAGGGTCAGCAGAACCGTGCGTTTGTAAATAGTATAGCACAAATTGAGCAAACGTAAAGATAGTGAAAGCATTTCTGTCAATGTCACAGAACACCAACATTGCTACTGCGAATACTCTACATTGCTTCCCAAAACTGTTATACTTAGACTGCTCCTTTGTAATGAAACGTAAACGACGAAGGCACGTATAAAATGTTATGGCAAAGATAAAAATTCTGCTGGTAGACGATCATGGACCACTTCGTAAAGCACTGCGCGAAGGGCTAGAGGCAACGGGGAGTATACAAGTTGTAGGTGAGGCTGCAACCGGACGTGAGGCTCTGACTCGTGCGCTCGAACTGGATATGGACGTAATCTTGATGGATGTGCAACTGCAAGACCCTCTGGTCGGGCGGAGCGCAATAAGCGGGGTCGGGGCAGCCGTTGCAATTCGCCGTGAGCGTCCACGCATGCCCGTTGTCTTTTACTCGATTCAAGACGACGACGAGTATTATCGCGAATTTCGCGCCTCTGGCATTCTAACTCATTATGCCTACGTGCGGAAAAGCAACTATCTTTTACCCGGTATGCTTGTGCCTTTACTGCGTGATGCTGTGAATGGGCGTAGTCTCGTTGACCCAGAGATCGAAGACCGCGTGCAAGAGGTGCGAGACCTGGACGAGCAATCGCCACGTGCGCTGTTGGAGCCAAATGAGCTACGTGTCGCTGAACTGATCGCGCAAGGTATGACGAATGAGCAGATTGCCGCGCGATTGAGTTTGCACGATAAACGCGCAGTGAGTCGCACCAATGGGCGTATCTATGCCTCGTGGGGATTGAGTGATAATGCCGTCGATGATAAGGTCGCACGCGCACGCGCAACACTTATCTACATTCTCAATAGGATGATTATGTGGGATGAAGAAGGTGTTGCGCTTGTGCAGGATCGTCGAGGGGAATGGGTTCCGTTGTACAAAGAAGAATAACTATGGCTTTACATACTTTACTTGAGCCAGCCCACCTGCTACAAACAATTGTGCTGGCACTCTCCATTTTTAATCTTATCGCTTTTCTCTGGCTCGCGTTCACCGTCTGGCTCAACGGTAATCGCGGTAGTTCGATTGCTCGCGTCGGCGTTACTGGCCTCGGCCTTGCTGCACTCTTTTTCTTTTTACACGCCTTGCTCATCTCTAACCCGCCCTTCCAGACAACCAGCTTCATTTCAGCAGATGCGTTATGGCATCTCATCTGGCTACCCGCGCTTGGTGTTCCCTATATCTGGTTCGTGATAGGATTACACTACGCCGCACTCATCAATCAAGGGTGGCGTCGGCGTCGCCCTCTCCTGCTGCTTGTAAGCGGCCTACTTGGGTGTAGTATATTTGTCCTCTTGCTCTTCAATCAATCGACATTTACCTTTCTTGGCACGATACGGTTGCTGGCATATGGCGATGTGCCGGAGCCTGAACATATCAGCATTTTGTCGCCCCTGGTATTACTGCCAATTTTCTTCTTATGCTATGTGACATTCTGCGCGATTGGTCCCTGGTTCACGCCTACACGCATTGGGCGTCTGCTCCGTGTCCTCTGGCATATGCGAGAAAAAAACGAAGTTGCTTTGCGCCATCGTCTCGCCGATGCATTCTGGGATGACCATGTGCAGGTTGACATGCTTGAAGAACCCGCACTGTCCTGGCACCTTTCACGCCCCGGCTTACTGGTAGCCGCCCTCCTTATGGTGGGATTGACAACGTGTCTCGGCGTTCTGGGAGTCTGGTCAATGATAAGTTGGTTGCGACATGGAGGACATGAGGAGACGATTGTTCCAAGGGTGATGAGCGTCCTTCCTCTTAATCTGATTGGTCTCGATATTATCGCAACAGGTTTTGTGGCTGTAATTCTTCTCTTGCTTGGTTACTCGGTTGTGCGGCACGGTATCCTGATTGAACGCCCATTGGCCCGACGCGGCTTTTTCGAGCAGTGGCGCGGTATTGTGATTGTAGCGACGACCATTGCAATCTTTATCGCACTCCTCGTTACGTTGACACAGAGCGATCTTGGTCCGTTACTCTTGATAACCTCGCTCGCCACCACAGCCTATGCCCTCTTTACCTGGAGCAGCTATACCGCCCATGACCGCTATATCTCGATGTTGGGACCATTCCTACGCAGTGCCAACCTGCACCACTGGTTACAGACGGATGTGGAGAAGACAGAACAAAGCATGGAAGACCTCTTCTTTCATCTGTGCAACGACGTGTTAGAGGTGCAATGTGCACGGCTGGCTGTTTTCACTGGCTCGGTGCGGAAAAACTTCACCTATCGCTGGCCGATAACAGAAAATGGTGATGAAGGTGGTGAAGCCCTGTTCGCCGTAAAAACGCAGCCACAGCTAGCTGCTCTAAAAAAGAGTGATATAGTGTTAGCGAAACGAACCCCAACTCGTATACGTATGACGCTGCAGGGACAAACGATGCTCTGCTGGGTCTTACCGATTTACGATGAACTTGGCATCGTGGCGACCTTCTATCTTGGGCCGCGCCATGACGGTAGCCTCTTTACCGAAGAGGATATGGATATCGCACAAGCATGTGGGCAGCGCATCCTCGATACACTACGCGATCACGAAGCGATGCAGGCTGTTTCTGGTCTGCTACGTCGCCGTATTGTTGATGTGAAGTTGCTCGATGCTCAGCATCGACGTGTATTGCATGATGAAATTTTGCCACAGATGCATCTTGCCCTGCTACGATTGGAAACGGTTCGCTATGCAGGAAATGATGAGTGTAATCAGGTTGCCTGTACTGGGCAGCAGAACGAAGCACTTGATGACGCGATCAGCACCATTAGCGACGCGCATCGGCGTTTGGCGGCGATGATGAGAGCGAACACACCGAGCGCACCCCACCGTTTAGAACGCGATGGCATGTTGCACGCCATTCATACTATGCTGAAACAAGACTTTCAACAGGCATTTGATGAGGTCGAGTGGACTCTTTCAGAAGGAGTGATGAGTCGTATTGACGAGATTGTGCCGCCTGCGATAGCCGAATTGATCTTCGCGGCAGTACAAGAGGCACTACGAAACGCAGCGCGTCATGGACGAGGCTCCGACGTTCACCGACACCTCTGTCTCTCTATAAAGGCTTCGTATAGTCTAGGACTCGAACTGCTTATTGCTGATGATGGTGTTGGTATTGTCTCTGCAACAAGTTCTACTAGCGGTACGGGTGGTGGCCTGCTCACGCATAGTGCCTTGCTTGCTATTGCAGGTGGCAGCTTGACTGTGAAAAGTACGCCAGGTGGCGGCGTCACGATTCGTATTTTTCTTCCTGCCGAATCTCTTTGCTAGTGATACGCACAAATTATTACTTGTTTTTGCTGTGTTGTGCGTCTCATGGGTAGCAATACTACAAGGAGGCGAACACATGATACTTATCACGGGCGCGGCTGGATACATTGGGCGACACCTTGTAAACCGATTGGCGGCACAGGGAGAACGACCTCGTTGTCTGGTGCGTGATATTACACGCGCGAAAACAATTTTATCTTCCGACAAGGTTGAACTTGTCGAGGGCGATACTACACAATCAAACACGCTGAACGCAGCCGTTCAGGGTGTAGACACTATCGTACATGCTGCATTTATCACAGCAGACCACAAGGCTTTGACACACAATTATTACGACAACACAAATGTCAATGGTAGTGCCAACCTGATTAAAGCTGCAAAGAATGCAGGTGTTAAGCGCATTATTGAATTGAGTGGGTTGGGCACAAAGCCTGACAAACCTGGAAGCTATATGCAAGGCCGTTATCTCGCCGAGAAAATGTTGGTTGATAGTGGCCTGGACTATACCATCATCCAACCTTCGGTCCTCTTCGGCAAAGGCTCCCCCTTTATTAAAGGATTAGCTGATCTTGTTCGTACTGCCCCTGTGCTACCGCTCATTGGTGGTGGTGGGACTCTATTCCAGCCCATCTACGTAGAGGATGTCGTCACCGTCATTCTCAAAGTGCTAGAAAATCCAGCAGGCACGAACAAGAAAACGTACACCATTGGTGGCCCTGCCTACTATTCATTCTCACAAATCTATGATGAACTGCTCAAAACTATGCACAAAAATCGCCTCAAGGTCTACGCGCCGACACCACTGATCGGCCTTGGGGCAGCAGTAATGGCCGCTGTGTTGCCTAAACCGCCCTTGACTCCTGCTGCTATGTCGCTTTTCGCATTCAACAATACCACCGATCTGAACAGCGTCGAGCGCGACTTTGGCTTTCAACCGACATCGTTCACTGCATATCTCGCACAAAATGGGGTTAACTAATCGAACATACAGGGAGACCGCAAGGGTCTCCCCTACATATATTGTCTACATGTAGGAGAGACCCTTGCGGTCTCCCTGCATATTTGCCAGAATATGCCAAAATCGTTGTGATATAATCGTAGTGCGTGAACGTATATATGTATGTCATGCCGTATTTGTCAGACATGGGAGGCCCTCTCTTGGCGGTGTTACCTGATGTTGCAGGGAAAGCAAGTAATGATCTACGTGTAGTTGGTGATACATTACGAAATATTTCGCGTACTCTGCATGAACATACTCATAAACTGGAAGTTGCTGTCGAAGGACGCTATGCCAGCGATGGCGGCGATCCGCGTGTACGTTTACTTAGCGAAGCGTTACACATAAGTCGTGTTGCCGATTTAGAGTTAGGTCGCCTGAATCAGACGATACAGCGTGTCTTGCAAACGCTGCAAGGACCAATTGGCGGGAACAATGCCTCGCAAGCGGTATTCGATCTTGAACGGCAGGAACTCAATTCCAGTATTAGTACGTTGAAGCAGCAAAAGAGTGAACAAGAGACGCTCTATGAAATTGCACGTACACTTAATTCGACGCTTGAGCTTGATGAGGTACTGCGCCTCGTTATGGATTGTGTGATTGAGTTCGTGAATGCTGAACGTGGTTTCCTCATGCTCGTCAATCCCCAAACAAACGCTGTTGAGTTTACTATTGCCCGTGATAAGCAGGCACAAACAATCGACCAGAGTGCGTTCAAGATTAGTCGCGGCTCTGTGATGCGTGTAATTAGTAACCGCGAAACATTGCTCTCCGATAACGCACAACTCGACGACGTATTCAAAGGCCATGAGAGTATCATGGCATACGGCATTCGCTCGATTCTATGCGCTCCCTTAATCGTGCGCGACACATGCATTGGAGCTGTATATGTCGATAGCCGTATCAATGCGAACCTGTTTGGTCCCCGGCATCGCGATATGCTCAGCGCATTTTGTAATCAGGCTGCCATTGCGATTGATAATGCGCGTCTCTTCGCTGACCTCAACAAGGCTATTCAGAAGGTCCAGGAAGATAAAAAATACATGGACAACATCTTTGCTTCTATCGCGAATGGTGTGATTACCACCGACCCGTCTGGTACGATTACAACCTTCAACGGTGCTGCAGGCTTAATTCTCCAACTTGTTCCAGAGCTTGTTGTAGGCAAGCATTATAAGACGGTTTTTCAACACCTACCACAAATTGGGTTAATTGAACTGTTAGGAACCGCGATTACCGATCATGAAAATGGAACGGTTGTACCCCGTGCTTTTGACGGCGAAATTCCTGAGCGTGATGGCATGATTAACCTGAGTATTTCGGTATCATCCCTACGCGATACACAGGGCGAGCCGATTGGTACCGCTCTCGTAATCGACGACCGCACGTTGCTGAAACGTTCGGAGGCGCAGGCAAAACAGATTCGCCGCATCTTTGAGCAGTATGTGCATCCTAATGTGGTACAACAGCTTATTCGAGACCCGTTGGCACTCAATCTTGGTGGGGAGACGCGCGAAGTCTCCGTCATCTTCGCCGATATTCGTGGCTACACACGCCTGAGTGAGAGCCTTGCGCCGGAACAGGTGATGAACCTGCTCAACACCTACCTTGAAATCATGGTCAAAGAAGTTTGGGATGAAGAAGGCACGATTACCGCCTTCATGGGCGATGCACTCATGGCGATCTTCAACGCGCCGCTTTCACAAGAAGACCATGCGTTACGTGCCATTCGTGCTGCCTGGAAAATGCGTATAGCGGTCCTCAATTATCAGCGTACACATTTACAGGACGTACCCATCTCGTTTGGCTTCGGCGTAAACACTGATCGCGCCACCGTTGGCAACATTGGCTCACAGGGACGCATCCAGAACTATACCGCCATAGGTGATGCCGTCAACATAGCCTCACGCTTACAATCGAACGCCTCCGACAACAACATCCTCTTAAATAGTTCGACGCTGCACCGTGTGCGCTCTGATGTGCGTGTCGCGCAAATGGCACCTTTATATGTAAAGAACAAGTTGGCACCACTGGATGTATGGTGTCTCATGGGTCTGGCATAATATCTCCATGATTCAGAGACCCTCGTTTGTTTCGGATAACCAGATTGTTGCTCAACTTCATGAGAGTTATGGCTTGAATGTCAAAACGCTTCAGTTTATTCCTGTTGGTGAAGCATCGTGGTGCTATAAAGCAATAGAGGCAGACGAGCATACCTGCTTTGTCAAAATAGTACGACACAAACTTGACCCACTTTCTGTTACCATTCCCGCGCTCTTATACAATGAAATGGGGTATCACTTTGTCATTCCAGCGGTACCTAATAGACAAGATTTGTTATGGACAAGTCTTGCCCAACACAATCTCGTGGTTTACCCTTATTTGAAGGGAAAAACGGTAATGGATAACGGTTTTTTGTTTGAGCGATGGCAAGAAGTTGGTAGCATATTTGCTGTATTACATCAAACTAAACTTCCAAATGCTCTTAGACAAATGCTAAAGTCTGAAAGTTTTATCCCTGCCTGGGAACATGAAGCGGAGAAAGTGGTAAGATATACTGCCACCTCTGGTTTAGTAGGAAGCTCTTATGAACTTGCTCACTTTATTTTAAGCAAAGAGCAAGAGATACAGGCGATACTTGCAAGAACAGAAGCACTTGGACGCTTGTTGAGAGAACAAAATTCTGAACTTGTGCTTTGTCATGCTGACCCGAATCAGTCCAATATTCTTGTCAATAACGATGGTCGCATTGTGCTTATAGATTGGGACGATGTGATGCTTGCTCCGAGGGAGCGAGACTTAATGTTCTTTACAGGCAAGGAACAAGAGCAGTTTCTGAGTGGCTACGATAAAACAAAAGCATTTCAACTAAATCTCACTGCAATCGCATACTACAAATACGAATGGGTCGTGCAGGAAATAGGTAGTTATGGGAGTCAAATATTCTTCAGCGACTCGGATGAGATAACTCAACAGCACGCTCTACAAGAGTTCTATAAGTTGTTTGCACCCGATGATGTGGTGCAAGAAGCCTATGATTTTGATGTTGATATGCATATCTGAGTGAAAGTAGCATAATAGAACAATGGATAAAGAGAACACATCCTTGATAATAGAGCAGGACGAGCTAGATTCAGAGCAAGCTAATGAGTTATTACAGCGTCAAGATATGCTCCAAAAAGAGGCGCAAGCTGTGGTAGAGGAGCTTGGCATCGTAGCCGTGTTGAGTAGGGTTGGCACTGTGCGCGTGCTTGGTAGCTCTGTTCTCGGACTCATGACATGGCGCGATATTGATATAGCAGTCTCAAGCCCTGGCATAACCAGCAAGCAAGCGTATGAAGCAGTGCAACCTCTCTTGACGCATCCTCATGTCAAACAGGGACGCTATCTCAACGAAAGCGAATTCTACAACCCAACTGGACTGCTGCACGATGAACGCTACTTCTTCATGGTCTACTATGACAGGCAGTCCGAGAGCGACTGGAAGATCGACATCTCGTTCTGGCTCGCTCCAGGTATTCATCCAGAACCAATCTACGAAACCGTCAAGCAGCAACTCACGCCCGAAACACGCCTCGCCATCCTTCGCATCAAAGACGTATGGTACAAGCTTCCCTTCTATCGGCAAGAAGTGTCGAGCGTTGATATCTACGATGCCGTACTACAACAAGGTGTCCGTACTCTGGATGAGTTCGATGCTTATTTGAGCGAGCGAAGTAAGCCGACACGCGCTGGAAATCAGTCATGAAAGGGATTAGCCTGTGGAACTATCAACGACCAATCTAATACTCGCACCTGATGCCTCTATCGACCTGCAAATGCATACCACCTATAGCGATGGTGTATGGCATCCTGAGCAGTTGATTGACTATCTCGCAAGTGAAAATTTCGGCATGGTAGCCATAACAGATCATGATCGTGTGGATACCGTTGCAGCACTGCAATATCTAGCAGCACAGAAACAATTGCCTGTGCTTGTGGCGGCAGAAATGAGTACATCGTGGAAATGTGAGGCGACCGACGTTCTCTGTTATGGATTTGATCCACAAGAGAAGAAGTTGCAAGACCTCGCTCAAGATGTACTGCGTCGTCAACAAGAGATTACGCAGAATGTATACCAGAATTTATTGCGAAAAGGCTATGCGTTTCCACGCCAGCAAGAAGTATTGAAGGAGAGTGGAGGAGAGCCGCGCCAGGCGACTGATCTTGTCGCTTTGCTAAAACAACACGGCTATGAGACCGACGAAGAAGCTTCTGCAAAGATTGTGTTTGATGAGGGTTTCTTTTATGCAACCAATGATATCGCGTCAGTCGTTGATGCAGTTCATCGAAGTGGGGGCGTCTGTCTCATCGCTCATCCTGGACGGCGGGAAGGCTTCATCTGCTATGATGTCTGCTTGCTGGATCAACTTCGCCAGGAAGTTTCCATTGATGGCTTCGAGGTCTACCATCCTACACACACGCCAGAGCAAATTGCCATGTATCTATCGTATGCTCAGAAGCATAACTTACTAACCAGTTCTGGTTCAGACTCACATAGCCCAGACAAAAAACCTATCAAATACCGAGCCGACCTTAGCCGACGCCTTTTAGAGCGTGTCGGTATTCGAGTTAAATAGAAAGGAAATGCAACGTGTAATTTCTCCTTACTCGATACTGCTTGCTCAGACAAGCAATATCGAGTAAAAAACGAGTCGGGATACCTTTACTAAAAAGCATACCTGGAACTATCTTGCAATTGGTGGCGTAGTAGCGATGCTGTCGGCGAACTCCTGCACGACTTTAAGTACGCGTACAGGTTGCTCAATATGTGGCAGATGCCCAGCCTCAGGAATGAGTTCAAAGTGAGCGTGGGGGAACGATTGAGCATAAGCATGTCCATAGTCAGGGTTTATGAGACGGTCGCTTTCGCCCCAGAGGACGAGGACTGGAATATTCACACGACTAAGTCGTCGCCTTAACTTGGGATCTTCCATGCCCTTCTTCTGAGTGTACACTTCGAGTGCCTGGAAGTTTGCCGCTATTGCAGCAGACTGTTCTTGGCTAAGCGTGGCAGGGTCAATGCGAAAGGCTGCTGGATTATGGAAACCAAGAGCGGCAAACCGGTCAGGAGTCAAAGGGAACACATCAACAAGGGATTGACCATCGACCTGTATACCAGCAGCGTCGATAAGGACGATACTGCTTAGACGTGTCGTATCTCGCACTGCCATTTCAGACGCGATCCAACCGCCTATTGAGGAGCCAATAACCATGACGTTTCGCAAGTCTAGCCGTTCGAGCAGTTCGAGGTAGGCGAGGGCGAGATCATCGACGCTATCAAACCACGCAGGACGAGGCTCACCCATAAAGCCGGGATGTGTCGGTACGATTACATGTGCATGTGCGGACAGTGGATTCGCGAGGCTAGACACGGTTGGTGGGCCACCACCACCATGCAAGATGAGAATAGGACGACCACTTCCTTGCTCGTCGATACGCACGGTCAAACCATCGGCGAAGGTCACTCTGCGAGTCGTAGGAGTTGAAGCAGGTAGGTTGTTCATGAAATGTATCCTTTCTATTTAATTCTTGCTTATGCAAGAACATCAGTATTGTAGCGAGCCATAATAGCCCGTCCTTGCTCAGGAGTAGGTTGACCTGATTTGGACACCAGTTCGCTCATTTCCTTAAAGTAGGAAATGTACTGCGGCGGTGTAAATGTATTCAGGAAGCGAGCAGGAGTATTGCCCGGATTCGAGAACGTATGCGGTACGCCAATCGGTACCATAACAAAACTTCCTGTCCTAGCACGAAGAGTTTCTCCATCCACTTTAAACTCTAGTTCGCCTTCCAGCACATAGAAGCCCTCCTCATGAGCGTGATGAACATGAGGAAATGGACTTGGTGCATGTGGTGGAATGGTAAATTCAGCAATTGCCATTGTGCCGCGTGTGTTTGTGCCATCTTCTAACACGTTGAGATGGATAGGACCGATAGCGATTGAGCGACCTTTCCCTGGTTGAAGTACGATAGCGTTCATGATATTCTCCTTTTCTTTTTAGTAGCTTTCATATTGCTTGCTTGAGCGAGCAAAAACATGCAAAAAAACAATAGTGTCAATCAGGACGTTGAAAACAGCGCAGCATCTGAGCAAGAACCTGATACCCCGCATCGAGATCGAAGGTAGAGTCCATAATCTTTTGCAACGCCAGCCCATCGAAAATAGCGAGCAGAAGAGCTGCTAAGCTAGCTGGATCAGGAGATGAACTCTTTGTACTCTCCATATCCAATACTTTTGCTATCACAGGGCCAATCTCCTCCCGTCTCCGTACAAGCTGTTCTCGTACCTTTGGTTCGAGAAGAGGATTGTGTAAGCCAAGTGAAAACGATTCGTAGCGCAAACGATACACATCCGGTTCCTGATCGAAACGATCACGAATGAGCGTCAAAAATGCCTCTACAGACCGATCAGTAGGCATATGCTCGGCGAGTTGCTCAGCGGCCTGATGGAAACGCCGACCAGAGGCGTCCAGAACCTCGACGAGCAACTGATCCTTGCCACCGAAGTAGTAATGCACAAGTCCAGGTGCAACTTGAGCCTCGCGTGAGATTTCCCTCAGCGTTGTCGCCTCGTATCCCTTCTCCGCGAACACCTTAGAGGTTGCTGCGATGATGCGTTCTCTTGTCTTTTGTTGTTCCTCTGTATTGTGTTGCTTGCTCATGCAATCAATATAACATAGATCTTCAGAAATTGCAAGTGGGGACAGAAAGAAATTTATCACAATCGCTTTCTCAGCACGAATCCCAATTGATGAATGCGCTCGAAGCCGAACCACTCGTAGAGGCGGTGCGCGTGTGCGTTGTCGTCTTGCGAATTGAGCATGATGCGCGTTACGCGTTCACGCTCAAAGAAGCGCGTTGCCTCCGCCATCAAGCGTATCCCTATCTGCTTGCCCTCTGCGGAGGGATGCATGGCGATACGCACAAGGTAGCCGTAATCACTATCAAGCGCGTTGAACTGGTAGCCTACAACTTTTCCATTGAGTTCCGCGACAACAAAGTAAGGGTGTGTGGCTGCAACATCGGTAAAACCTGTTGCATCGTAACGCCATAAATCTTCAAAGCATGCCTGCTCAATGTCGAGCAGTGCCGCCATATCCCCCGCCTTGCCCCACTTGCCTTTGATATTGACCTGACGAATCAGCACTTGTTGATTACCCTGTGCAGGTATCTTATAGTCGTATTTGTCGTAGGAATAGAGGCGGCGATAGGGGAGAAAGCCATGTTTTAATAGCACTTCACGGAGCCAGTCACGTGAGGAATCGTTGCCTGAGTAGTGCAGGTGCGTCACTCCTTGCCTTACAAGATGAGATGAGAGCTTGTTGAGTAGTCGAAACAGAATATCCAGATAATGGCTGCTCTCCGTCCAACTGACGCCGAAGCCGCCAATCCACGCACTTGGTATATTTACGCTCTGCGCGAGCAGAAAGCTATGCATTGTGGAGCCATTAAACAGACCCATTGCTGGATAGTGTTTAAGCAGCAAGGGTAGTTCATCCACGGTGAAGCGTTGATAGATGTATTCCGAAGTACGCAAAAGCCGCTCAACAGATGCTATATCTGCCTGTGTCAACATACGTATTTGATAGGTGTCCAGGTGCGTCGCTTGCATGGCGAGTGTCTTTCCTCTCAAGCGTTATCGGAGTCGGGAGTATCAGGCCCCTTCATCTCGCGTCGCAATCGCTCTACGTCTGGCTTCTTGAAATTACGCATACGATAGCCGGTGAGTCCATGAATACGGCGTAGTTCCGCAATCAATACGTCTGTATTCAAGCGCGTCGGGTCTACTGGCGGTGGTCCGAAGCTATCGACCGCGGCATCACCACCGAGCAACTGATTGACACACGTTGCGACACACATCCCTGTCGCCTGCACATTGTAGCCACCCTCTTGCACCATAATCAGACGCCCATCACAAAGCAGATCAGCGAGATTGAGAATAATCTCGTTCAGCCTGAAAAAGCCCGCCGTAGAAAGGTACATCTGTGTATGAGTGCTTGTCTGTGGAATGGCATCCTTCCAATGAGCATCGAAGCCTGCCGAAACCAGGATAAGTTGTGGATTGAAGCGGTCGGCTGCAGGTGCCATCACCTGTCGGAACACAGCCTCGTAGGTATCGAAGCCGCATGTTGCAGGGATAGGCACATTGATTGTCGTTCCATGTCCTGCTCCCTCGCCTAGTTCGTCCGATGCACCTGTGCCAGGGTAGAAGGGTGCCTGATGAATTGAAAAGTAGAGGACACGGGGGTCGCTGTAAAACATATCCTGTGTGCCGTTGCCATGATGCACGTCGTAGTCGATAATCATCACCCGTTCAAGGCCATAGGAGTCGATAGCGTAACGAGCGGCAACGGCTACATTGTTAAAGATGCAGAAGCCCATCGCATCATCAGGTAGCGCGTGATGTCCGGGAGGGCGCACAAGACAATAGGCGTTCTTGATTTCGCCTCTCATCATCGCGTCAATCGCGGTGATTGGCGCACCAGCAGCCGTAATCGCGGCCTCATATGACTTCGCGGACACGTAGGTATCAGTAGCAAAGAAAGCCGTCTTATAGCCATCTTTGTCCTCTTCCTCCGCTATCTGTCGTGAGGCATCGGCAACCTCTTGTATATAATCTCGATCATGAACCGCCGCCAACTCATCTACGGTTGCCGCGCGTGGTTTAATCTGTACCAGCCCTTCGCGTGTCAGCCAGCTCAGTTCTTCAAGTCCTTCGTACGCTAATTGAACGCGCAGTGGTTGTTCAGGATGTTTCGATGGTGTTATATGTTCCAGAAAAATCGGGTCATAAATGAGAGCGGTTGTCATAATAAATCCTCAGTAGATGGGAAACAAGGGCGCCCGCAAGGGGACGCCCCTCCCATAAGACCATGCGTCAAGAGCCACTTCGGGTATGGGAGGGGCGTCCCCTTGCGGGCGCCCTTGCCCGACTACAACACTTTCTGAACGAGTTCGGGAATATCGAAAATGGTATCAGCAACAGGCACATGTGCAGCCTGTAACGCCGCTACTTTGCCCCGTGCAGTGCCTGTATTGCCGGAGATAATCGCACCAGCATGACCCATACGTTTGCCAGCAGGGGCGGTGCGTCCTGAGATAAAGGCCACAACGGGTTTGCTCATGGTTTTAATGTACTCGGCGGCATCTTCTTCGTCGCTACCCCCGATTTCGCCGCACATCACCACAGCTTTCGTCTGTGGATCAGCCTCGAACAATTTGAGATAGTCAACAAAGGTTGAGCCGATGATAGGGTCGCCGCCAATGCCGATGCAGGACGATTGACCGAGACCAGCCGCCGTCAGCAGCGAAACCACCTCGTAGGTGAGTGTACCGGAGCGTGAGATGAAGCCGACGGGACCAGGAGTGAAAATTTGGTACGGGATAATGCCGATCTTGCCCTGTCCTGGCGTACACATACCGGGGCAGTTTGGCCCGATCAGACGTGCGTTATGTTCATGGACGACCAACATAGCACGAGTCATATCAATAACAGGAATGCCTTCGGTGATGCACACAATCAAATCAATACCACTGCTTGCTGCCTCCATGATGGCGTCGGCAGCACCTGCAGGCGGCACAAAAATACACGAGGCCGTAGCTCCTGTTGCTTGAACTGCCTCGGCAACGGTATCGAAAACGGGAAAGTCCTCGACGGTCTCGCCACCTTTACCAGGAGTGACGCCGCCGACAATATTGGTCCCTGCCGCTTTCATATTGCGGGTGTGGTAGAGTCCTTCACGACCAGTGATACCCTGCACAATCACTTTCGTTGTGCTATCTAACAAAATACTCATCGCTCTATCCTCTTATTCTATCCGTGACTCTGGCTCTTTTGATACTTCGTGTGGTTGTGTACCGCGTGCGTGAATAGCGGCGACAATCTTTTCCGATGCCTCGCGCATATCTTGTCCCCAGGCGAGACCAGCGTCTTTGAGGAGTGCTTTGCCCTCTTCCGCACCTGTACCGGAGAGACGTACCACAATCGGCATCCCTTTAGGCAGGTCCGACTGCGCCATAATGACGCCCTTCGCTACCTCTTCACCACGCGTGATGCCACCAAAGATATTGACCAGAATGCCCTTGACCTGTGGGTCACGTGCCACGAACGTCAATGCCTTGTACATAATCTCGGCCTTTGCACCACCACCGATATCCAGAAAGTTCGCGGGCTTGCCACCAGCACGTGCAACCATATCGAGCGTTGTCATGACGAGACCCGCGCCATTACCGATGATACCTACATCACCATCGAGCTTGACATAGGTTAAGCCTGCCTGCTTCGCTTCGTACTCCAATGGGTTCGACTCCTCTGTCTCTGCCCATGTTGCGTACTCTTTCTGGCGGAAGAGACCGTTGTCATCAACTAGTATCTTCGCGTCTGCGGCCTGTACCTTGCCATCTGCAGTCAGTGCGAGTGGATTGATCTCAGCGAGGCTGGCGTCACTGTCGATAAACGCTTTTGCCAGTTTCGAGAGGATATCGCCAGCTTTCGCGATGGTGTTATGAGGCAAGCCAGCGCGTGCGATGATTTCGCGTGCCTCGAATGGGCGTAGACCCCAATGCATGTCGATAGGCTGCTGTATAATCTTCTCTGGAGTGTTCGCCGCCACCTCTTCGATGTCGATGCCGCCCTCTTTTGAGACCATTACGACAGGTGATTGCGTCTTGCGATCAAGAATGATGCCGAGGTAATATTCTTCTGCAATATCAATCTTCGATGTCACCAAGACTTTTTCGACTGTGAGACCCTTTATATTCATACCCAATACTTTTTGGGCGGAGGCGCGAGCCTGTTCCGGTGTGTCACCAAACTGTATACCACCAGCTTTGCCGCGTCCACCAACGTACACTTGAGCTTTGATCACAACTGGCCCGCCTAGTTCGCGGGCAATAGCCTCGGCTTCGTCGGGTGTATGTGCGACTCGCCCAGGCTGTACCGGAATCCCGTAACGAGCCAGGATATCTTTCGCCTGATACTCATGAATCTTCATTGAATTGTTATGCTCCTTGCGATGCAGTGTGTTAATCACCTGTCGAGTGAGGAAAGAAACGCTGTGACTAACTAAAGTTATGCTAGCACTAACGTTTCTGTGTGTCAAGAAAAAACAGTTGCACTCTCTTGATACAATAGGAAATACCAGCAATTCTTATTTTTAGAGGGAATAATCTTACTATATGGATCAGAAAAAAACTACTACGTCGTCATTGGCGCGTACCGCTACCGCACCGCGTGCAGTGGTACCTAAGAAGCCAGAGGAACCCAAACGTTGGCGACGCTCAACCTTATTGTTATGGACGGCAATTCTTTTAATCATTGGTATTGTTCTTGTCAGTGGCTTGAGCCTGAATGCGGCGAACTTGCTCAAAACCGTACAAATTCCAGGAGTGAGTAGCCCAAGCTCGACATCTATCCCTATAACAACATTAAAAGTTCAACATACCGCACAATATGCTGGACTGGATATCACTGTTGTAAACGCACAATACGCCCTGGCTTTTGCCGATGACGATATTCATCAAGGGCAGTCAACGGTGCGCCTCGACATGAACGTAGCGAACCATACTGCCGACCAGATTAATATTGTATATTATGACATTGCTCGTTTGCTTGTACCGAATACCAATCCACTTATTCCCATGAATGTACATCTCTCCGTTGGCCCCAAGCCAGGAACGAGTGAGAGTGGCTGGCTCGATTTCTCAATACCGAATAAGCATGTGCAACTCAAAACGTTAACATTGCAACTTGGCTCGACGACGCTCAATGAAATGCTGGTCAAGGTGCCTTTTAGCGGCACGTTCAATTCCGCGCAATATGCTGGTAGTACGTCGCCACAGACAACGACAATCGCATACAACTTTTTTGGACACTCGTTGACATATCACCTTACGAGCGTAGAGCGGCGTTTCTCGTATCAAGGTGTGCAGTGTAAGGTGGGACAACAGTTTTATGTGTTGAACTTCAAAGTTGATAATTCCGAAGGAAGTGATATTAGCCCAGGTTATGGCTTCGATTATATCCGTCTTGTGTTCCCTGGCAATGAGCGTGCGCCTGTCTACAACACATTGCCACAAACCTTCAAGGCGCGTGCGAAGAGGGTAAGTGGGAGCGTGGTTTACGCCGCTCCCTCTGGTCTAAAGAAGTTAACCATCGGTTTGCTTTCGCAGAACGGCAATGGTGAACAGGATACAAATGTGAATTTATAACAAACAGGGGGGAATGTGTCGAAAATTCGACACATTCCCCCCTGTTTGTTATAAATTCACATTACGGATGAACGCAAGCAGTTCATCGCGTTTCTGCTCCATCAATGCGCGGTTGTCCGCTTCGATGTTGAGGCGTAGCAGTGGCTCAGTATTCGATGTGCGTACATTGAACCACCAGTTGCCGTAGTCAATCGTGAGACCGTCGAGATGGTCTACCGACTGCGATCCTTTACTGAAATGCTCTTCTAGCCCCTGTAGCTTGCTCTGTGTATCGCTGACGGTGCTGTTGATTTCGCCGCTGCGGACGCCCTTGTCCAATGGCTTGAGTATTTCGGAGAGCGGTTTGTTTTCGGTCGAGACGAGTTCGAGCATAATGAGGAAGGCGATCAGACCAGAGTCGGCGAACCAGTTGTCGCGGAAATAGAAGTGGCCGGAGTGTTCGCCTCCAAAGATCGCGTTGAGTTTACGCATCTCGGCTTTGATGAACGAGTGTCCAACACGTGTGCGAACGGCTTTACCACCAAGTCGTGTAATGAGTTCTGGTGCGCTCTTCGAGACGATCAGGTTGTAGAGAATGGTCGAACCAGGGTATTTTTTAAGCAGGCTGTTCGCCATTGCCTCTGTCACCTGAGAACCATCTACGAGGTCGCCATGCTCATCGACAGGGAACATGCGGTCGGCATCACCATCGAAGGCGGCTCCCAGGTCTGCATGTGTTTCACGTACCTTGTGCTGCAAATCGACCATATTCTCTGGCTCAATAGGACTGGCAGGGTGATGTGGAAAGTTGCCGTCAAGCTCGAAGTACAGGGGAACAAGTTCGCAAGGTAGATGCTTGAAGACTCGTGGCACCATCATACCTGCCATGCCGTTGCCAGCATCGATAACGACTTTGAGCGGCTTGATCTTGCTTACGTCGATGAACGAGAGGACGTGTGTGACGTAATCATCGGTGATATCGCGCTGTGTGACTGTGCCTTTGTGAGTAGGTTCGGTGAAGTTTCCACTTACCGCGAGATCGCGAATGTCGGCCAGACCAGTCTCTTTGCTGATTGGAAGTGCCTGAGCGCGGCAAAACTTTACGCCGTTATACTTGCCGGGATTATGTGATGCCGTAATCATAATGCCAGCGGGATAGTTGAACTTGCCGACCGCGAAGTAGAGGCCGTCGGTTGTGGTCAAGCCAAGCTCAATGGCGTTGACACCTTGATCGGTAATGCCACGTATGATAGCCGCCGAGATTTGTGGTGATGAAAGGCGCATGTCGCGTCCAACGGCAATTTCAGGGACATTGAGATACTGCGCGGCGGCACGACCGATGCGGTACGCGGTCTCGTCGGTCAGGTCTTGTCCATAGATGCCACGTACATCATAGGCACTAAATATCTTAGGATTGACTCCTGTATCTGCTGAACTCATTGTTGATTCTTCCTCCAAATTTCCAATAATACCCAGGGTTCACCTGAGCTACGGGGGTCAAAAATTTGTTCCACCTCGGCAAAGTTACTTTTTGTAAAGGCATTACGGGCGGACTTATTCGCCATTGCTGTCTCCGCATAGATGCGTGACATGTTTTGGACTGTGAAGAGATACTGTATCAGTGTGCGAATGGCTTCCGCGCCGTAACCTTTGCCCCAACTGGACTTCTCACCCAGACCGAGGCCAACTTCAGCCTGACCGAGACGACGATCAGTATTAAAGTAGGTGATGGTGCCAATGGGCACATGTCGCTCATCTTCGATGATAAACCAGAATTGCCGCCCGTTACCCTCTACATAGTTGCGCTCGAACAGAGGCACGAACTCCGCCATCGAGTTAGAGTATGGACGGTGGGGATCGTAACGCCATACTTCGTCGTCTCGTTCCCAGCGAAAGACGTTTGCGGCGTCCTGCACTACAGGGCGGCGTAGCGTAACACGTTCGCCATGCAATGGTAAACCTTGCTGATCTATTGCAGCTCTCCGTTGTGTCTCTGTCATGATAGTAGCCCCAAATCTTGTGCGAAACTTGTACCTGCTGCCAACGGTCCGACGCCGAAAACCTGTGCCAGCGTCTGACCGAGGTCCGCGAATGTCGAGCGTGTGCCAAGATTGATGCCAGTGCGAAGCGAATGTCCATATGCCAGGAGCGGTACACATTCGCGTGTGTGATCGGTGCCGCGAAAGGTTGGGTCAACGCCGTGATCTGCTGTAAAGAAAATGATATCATCTGGTCGCATCGCCTGTTGTACCTGTGCAAACCAGTTATCGACATTTCGCAGTGCTTGAGCGTAACCCTGACTATCGCGCCGATGACCCCACAGCATATCGAATTCTACGAGATTGACAAAAAGCAATCCCTCGAAATCGCGTCCGAGCCAGCGCAATGTCGCCGCCATCCCATCTTTATTGGTTTCAGTATGATCGGCCTGCGTGAGTCCACGGCCCGCAAAGAGGTCCTCGATTTTGCCAAGTCCAATAACATCTTTGTCTGCTTGCTTGAGTTGGTCTAGTAGTGTTGTGCCAAGTGGTGCGAGCGAAAAGTCACGGCGATGCTCGGTCCGTTTGAACGCACCAGGGGTACCAAGAAACGGACGCGCAATTACTCGCCCTACAGCATTTTCTCCTGTCAGCATCTTTCGTGCAGTTTCGCACATCTCGTACAGGGTTGCAAGCGGAATAACCTCTTGATGCGCGGCAAGCTGAAACACACTATCGGCTGAGGTGTAGAGAATGGGATAGCCTGTCTGTATATGTACCTCACCCAACGCCTGGATAATTTCTGTGCCAGATGCCACGACATTGCCAATCACCTTTCGGCCAATCGCCTGCTCGAATTGGGCGACAAGAGCAGCGGGGAAGCCATCTGGATAGGTCGGCAGAGGTTTTTGCAGGACCACACCTGTCATCTCCCAATGCCCTGTCGTGCTATCTTTTCCAGCAGCAGCCGAAGTCATACGCCCATAACTGCCGCTTACATTCTTCTGCGGTGGCGTTCCCAAAATTGGCGTAATATTGCCAAGTCCAAGATTGCCGAGATGAGGCAAATCTAGGCCCCCTATGGCTTGAGCGCAATGCTCAAGAGAACTCGCGCCCTCATCACCATACGCTGAGGCATCGGGATTGGCACCTGCTCCAACGCCATCAAGCACAATCAGTATTGCGCGTCGTATCATAGCTGTACCTTTACCTTCTCGATGGTTGGATAGGTATTGAGTGGTTCACCGATTAAAGGTAACGCATAGTTGTAAAAAGCCTGTGTTACCATTGTTTTTGTATCATTCATATAGTCGTCAGGTAGCAGCTTCTGCTCGTTTGCCACTTCTGAAAGCCCTACAAGACCAGTGATGCAGTGATATTGTGGCTCATCATGGCGTACTAGCGTGACCATCTTATCGCTTTCACCTGCCAGTAATGCTTTGACGCCCGCCTGTCCTACAAGATACGCCTCGTCACGGTCGGTAGATGAGATGTGAGCCGAAGACATACGCTGTAGGTCGCCGGGTTTGTCGAAGCGAGCGCGAAGTTTTAGCTGGCTCTTGACTAAATCGACGAGAGCCTGACCTGCTCCGCTCAGCAAGGGATGTTGAAAGGCATCGGTGCCTACCTGTCCAACGGAACCGAGAGCTTGCCCCTTTTCATCACGAATCGTTTCTGCCACCGCGACGACGACATAACCAATACGACTATGCGTGGCCTCCACCTGCGTCAGGAATTGCTCGCTACTAAAAGGATGTTCTGGCGTGAGAATAATATGCGGTGGGTCGTTCTCGTCGCGTTTGCCTAACGCGGAAGAGGCTGTGAGCCAGCCAGCATCGCGCCCCATCGTCTCGATAATCTTGACCGGGTAGTGCCAGGGAATGGAGATCGTGTTCATCGTTGAGTCTATCGTGGCCTGTGCGATGAAACGTGCTGCACTGCCGTAGCCGGAACAGTGATCGGTAAAAGGCAGGTCGTTGTCGATGGTTTTGGGTACGCTGATCGTTTGTAGCTCATAACTGTTTTGTTGGGCCGCCTGTGCGATCCGATGCGCTGTATCTGCCGAATCGTTGCCACCGATGTAGAGGACGTAGCGCACATTGTAACGGCGCAATATCTCTACAGCATGCAACGGGTCCTCATCCTGTAATTTGTAGCGACACGAACCGAGTGCCGCCGATGGTGCATACAAAAGCTGTTGCCAGAGCGTCGAAGGCTGCTGGCGTAGGTCAATAATATCTTCTTTGAGCAGACCTTGAATGCCGTATTGCATGCCGTAGATGCCACGAATGCGGCCATCTCTGAGGGCGGTATCAACCGCACCTACAAGGCTTGCGTTAATGACAGCGGTGGCTCCGCCCGATTGCCCTATAATCAAATTGCCGCTTGCTGTTGCTGACAAGGTATACCCCCAGGTTGTTTTGTGCTGTTACCAGTATCTTCTCTACAAGGTCATTATAACAACTGATGTATGACACGTCGAGTCGTATATGTCTATTCACGTTTTTGCCAGTGTGGAAGAGAACATGGTTATGAGTGCAAGAACGAGCAACAAGCAGAAGAGAATAGAAATTGTCCATGTGCTGCCAAGATATTGAAGTAGCCATCCAGTAATAACATAGCCTAAAGAATTGGATGCCAGAACGACGAGGCGCGTTAAGCTAAGTACCCGCCCTCGTATTCTGTCGGGAATAACGGCAGCACTATAGGTAGCTGTGGTGACTTCGTAGAGTGGGTTAACCATGTAGAGTGCCGCGGTAATCGTTGCTAGCAGCAAATCATTGTATGCGAAGGCGTAACAGGCAAATATCAAGCAGTTGAGCAATGTTGTTGCTCTCAATAAGGTGTGAAAACGAAAACTCTTATGAATGCGACTCGCAAACGATGAGCCAATGATACCCCCCAATGCTCCCAGCGCAAACACAAGCCCAATCACGAATGACGAAGAGTGGTGTTGTTTAGCTATCCAAATAATGAGCAAGTACAAACCAGAAGTAACAACCGTACCTCCTGCAGTCAAGATATTGAGCAACCGTATCGTGGGTTGCCGCAAAAACCATTGGATACCTTCGCGAATATCTCTCAATAGCGCAGTTTGTGTCTCCTCCTTGTCCTCTTGTAAACGTGCGGTAACAAACAAGAGTGCAAATGCATTGATGAAATAAGAGGCTGCATCCGCAAAAAATGTCAAGAAGGCGCCCGCGACTTGAAAGAGGAAGCCTCCGAGCGGAGGTCCAGTAAGCAACGCAATATTATCCGCAACACTACTTTGTGCAGCAGCAGCCGGAAATTGTTCTTTTGACACGACACGCGGAAACGAGGCGAAACGTGCAAGGTTTGCGAAGACAAAGAAGGACCCTTCGATGATACCGACAATATAGAGTTGAGGAATAGTGAGGTGTCCAAACAGCATTGCTATGCATACACTACTCATCGCCACGCCACTACCGATATTGCCAATAATCATCACTGTCCTGCGGTCCCAACGGTCGATGGCAACTCCGGCAGGGATTGCAAGTACAACATAGACAAGCCCTCTCATTGCCGCAATCGTACCCGCTTGAGCATACGAGCCTGTCAGCGAAAGGACGACAAGAGGAAGTGCAATTCCCGTAACTTCTGTGCCTACCCATGAAACAAGTTGACCGCTCCACAGCAGCATGAAATTGCGGTTTTTTAGTAGTGATTGTTGCTGTATGTTATTGCTCATAATACAAGTATATATCATACAAACGGGCTAGCATGTTGACGTGTGGTTGTCTTGAGCAATATAGTGAGAGGCATCAAAAATTACCGATGAAAGAAGATGTATGAGACAGAAAATCATTCTCGACTGTGACCCCGGACACGATGATGCCATCGCGATACTCCTTGCCGCACATCATCCCGCGCTTGAATTGCTTGCCATCACAACCGTTGCAGGCAACCAATCGGTTGAGAAGACGGCGCATAATGCGCTCAAGGTCTGCTCTCTCGCAAATATTCGCGACATTCCTATCGCAATGGGCATGGATCGTCCACTGGTGCGACCAGCACGCTATGCCGCGAATATTCATGGTGCTTCTGGCATGGATGGGCCGAATGTGCCTGAACCGGATATTGAGCTAGTCCCACAACACAGCGTCGATCTGCTCATTGACCTGTTGCTAAATTCCGATGGTGATATTACGCTTGTAGCAACGGGACCGCTTACGAATATTGCCGTTGCCATGCGTCGTGAACCTGCTATCATTTCCAGGCTAAAAGCTATCTCGTTGATGGGTGGAGCGATTGGACTTGGCAATACCACTCCTTCCGCCGAGTTCAATATATGGTTCGACCCGGAGGCCGCCTCAATCGTCTTCAAATGTGGGTGTCCGCTAACTATGGTTCCACTAGAAGTGACGCATCAGGCACTCGCGACCGAGGAGATTGTGAGTCGTATCCGTAATACTAACCGTCCTGTTGCAAACTTTGCCGCCGACCTGCTCGTCTATTTTGCTGACAGCTACAAAAATGTCTTCGGCTTTTCATCGCCTCCTGTCCACGACCCCTGTGCTGTCGCCGCCGTGAGCGATCCAACCATCATTTCCGCATCGGATATGTACGTCGAAATTGAAACAATGAGCCGATTGAGCGCAGGGCGGACCGTATGTGACGTACACAACACACTTGAGAAGCCTATAAACGCGCGTGTGGGTTATGGATTGAATGTGGAACGATTCTGGGAGATATTGATTGAGGTGCTTGCATCGTATTGAGAAATATGCGGTAGATGAAAAATGGTAAGAAACACCGACGGGCGACCACAAGGGTCAATACTATTCAAATAAGACGAACTGGAGACTAATACCAATGGGCGACCACAAGGGTCGTCCCCTACTATACACGTTGTATGGCTCAAGCCCGTTGTATATGGTAGGGGCGACCCTTGTGGTCAATACACTTCAAATAAGAAGAACGACAAAATTGAGAAACTGAGCGGAGGGATCGAAAGGAGGAATGGGAGGAGCGTCGGAGGGCTTGCGTTTGTACTTGCGGTAGAGCTTTTTGAGGACACGAGGGTTGGCTCGCAAGCGACGTTCTGGCAACAGAGAGGCCGCTTCGCGGTCTCTCATCTCCTGCATCAAGGCACCGCGCTGACAGGGGGAGACTTGCGCCAGGTCGCGCGTGGTCTCTGCCACGACAAAGAGGGCGTCGGTAAAACTGAGGCGATCTGGGTCGAGGTCGGCCTCACATGCCGCCTCATGCATCAGCGTTCGCACGGCATAATGCGCCAAGAGCACCGCGTAGACTTCTTGTCGCACCCCTCCAGGCGTTCGGGAGCGCAAGACCGGCTGTTGCAAGCGTTGGTGCGTCTTGATCTCATCCAAGCTGGTTTCGATTTCCCAGCGTTGGTGGTAGCAGTCGATGAGGTCCCGTGCTGGCGCGGTACGAGGATTGAGCCAGGTGGTTGCCAAGCGGTACACCTGCTCTGGCTCGCCCAAACGAGCATCGGTGATGCGATACTCAATGACTCGCACCAGCACGGGCGTGATCCCTTCACGGCTCTGCTGGAGGCTAGGGACATAGCTCGCCAAAGAGCTACCATCGCTCAATCGACGCTGGTAACGGGGCAGATGGTGGCTGGGCACAGGGGCCAGCACATGAGAGTGCTGAGCGCGAAGGGTGTGCCAGAACTGCAAGCCGGTGAATTGAGCATCATGCAAGAGCAGCATGTCTGCCCCCATAGAGGGCAGCAGATCATAGGCGAGCCGTTGCTCGGAGGGGGTGCAATCGCTGATACTGGCAGCGACAATAGCATGCGAGCCACATTCGGAGAGCAGCACCAAGCGCAGTTGGGGAAAGGGGCTGGGGCCGTATTGATTGCTGGGGCGAGAGAAGACGGCAGCATTGGCTGGGGTATCAGCCACATCCTGCATGGTGCCATCGAGAGCCATCAGTCGTTTGCCAAAGCGATAGGCACCTACGGTGGCAGGGGTACACACAGGCCGACAGCAGCGAGCAAAGAGTCCTTGCAGTGGCTCGACGCCTAAGTGCTGGCGACGATAGCAGAACGCGGGGGCCGTGACCTGCATGTCAGAAAGAGGCAGACCCAGCACATGCAAGGGACGAGCCAGCCGTTCCAGCACGCGTGGCAAGGCCAAGCGCGTCCACAGGGCGGCGGCGAGCAGGACGTGAACGAGCGTGACCATGCTCAGCACGCGTTCGCGCTTCTCCCATCGGTGATGCGTGCTAAGTTGCTCACAGATGAGGTCGTGAGGGTACACCTGTTCCAAGACATGCAGACTGACCTGCTGACACATCTTGTCATCCAAGTTCAGATGGCGTAAGCTGTAGGGCATGAGAAGGTCCTTTCTGACTGACCGAGATTTGCTTAGTCGTAGTATGTCAGAAATCTGCCTTCTCCTGTATTGCTCAACCCATTCTTCTTATTTGAAGTGTATTGACCACAAGGGTCGCCCGTCCGTTCTTTGCTTTGCACGCTCTCCTGTATTGACTCTTGCGCTCTCCCTACCTCACTGCTAGCGGCTAGCAGCACGATATGAAGTGGGTTGTCGCTGTGTACGTCCGGCATCAGGAGTGCTAGACCTTCTCCTGGCTGTTCGCTGCTGTGGCTCCGTCGTAGCAGAAGAATAGGTCTTTTGTCTACTTGGAGTTCTGCTGAAGCGAGACGGCCTTCCTGCATCTCTCCTGCTATCCCTTCCCCTGTCGGAATAGGGACGTTCTGGTGCAGTAAAGCTTTCTTGCTGCCGTGCAGGTGTGCGTACTGGTGTTCTGTCAGATACGCTCTCTTTCGGTCGCCTTCTTGTACTGGGTGCCGGACGGCTGTCTCGCTCTAGTCTCTGCTCATCACGCTGTTTGTACTCCTGTGTTACAGGGGTCTCTGTCATAGCGAATTGAGGTGTAATGGCAGCTTCCGCATCGACAGTGAGTCGCTGTAATGTGACTGCCTGCCCTAAGTTGCGAGCCATACGTCGCCATTTGGCTACATCTGCTGGTGCCAGTAGCGTAATCGCTTTACCTTGTTCGCCCATTCTACCTGTGCGGCCAATTCTGTGCGTGAACAGATCGCTCGATTCTGGGAGTTCGTAGTTGATAACCTGATGTATACCTTTGATATCCAATCCGCGTGCGGCTACATTTGTGGCAAGTAACGTGTGTATCTGCCCACGACGGAACGCGGTAAGTACCTCTTCACGCGCACGTTGGCTCTTGTTGCCGTGGAGTGTACCCACCGTGAACCCAAGCTTGCTGAGTTGTTTTCCTAACTTCTCGACACCGAATTTTGTCCGACCAAAGATGAGGCTGCTTTCTCCCTCTGTAGAACGTAATAGCGTGCAGAGCGCGGCCATTTTCTGGTCCTGCGGTACTTGATAAGCAACCTGTTCAATGGTACTCTGTGGGTCTGTATCGCGTGTGATATCAACAATCGTTGGATTCTTGAGGAATTTCTTCTGTAGTGTAGCAACCCATTCAGGAATCGTCGCTGAAAAGAGAGCCATTTGTCGCGTGTCAGGCGTGGTTGTCAATATCTCTTCAATTACTGGCGCGAAACCACTGTCCAGCATCTGGTCTGCCTCGTCCAGTATGCATATTCGCAACTGGGTCAGCACTAAAGTACCACGCTCAAGGTGGTCCTGGATTCGTCCTGGCGTGCCTATGATAATCTGCGCTCCATATTTGAGTGCTGATATCTGATTGCCATACGGCCGCCCTCCTACCAGCAGTGCAGTAGTCAGCCGACGGCTGGCAGCGAGTTTGCTCATTACTGTATTTATCTGGACTGCTAACTCGCGTGTTGGGACAAGTACCAATGCTTGTGCTACACGTTTGTCTTTAGATAACCTTTCCACAAGGGGAATGCTATAGGCGAGCGTTTTGCCCGAACCAGTAGGTGATTGTCCTACGAGGTCATTTCCGTCTAGTAGCACCGGAATTGCCTCTGCCTGAATAGGCGTAGGCTCTGTAATCTTCATGTCTGCTAACACCGCACGTGTTGTGGGTTGCAAACGGAAGTCGTTAAAAGATGGCATGAAAAACCTTTCGGCCAATAGAATATGCTCCTCTTGATTAGGAGCGATACAGCTCCTTGCAGACACAGGAATTCTGGGAAGCTGTATCGACAGGGAGTACCAGGAGCAGGCCGTAGGATACGGAAGCAATGCCGTCAACTGATAGTAGGTGCGAACTTGTGTGCAGGAAGAATTTATCTATAAGAGGATTGCTCAGGCTCTTTAGTGTCTTTAGCGAAGAACAGAATATGTTGGTGGTCTGTTCTTTGCTATGCAAACAGTTATAACCATTGCATTATACTCGATTTGGGCTTGACTGTCAAGCCCAGAAATACCTGTTTTTTCTCTGCCTATTTTCTTCCTGCGACGCGTATGTCTTTTCTCTTCAAGCAGTATCCCATGCCGATGCCGAAGACGACAATCATAAAGACTAGCACTAACCCGTTGGTTGTTAATACTTAAACACTTTGTGAGGGGAGATGCTGATAGATGTGCTATTATCATAAAACAGTATCGCATGAACATTGACCATGTAGTAGCGTCAAAAAGCCAGCTTATGAGGATGACATATGACACCACATGAACTTACCGCACTGCTTTATCAAGCAGGCACTCTTCAACAGGGAAGCGTTACTGAGATACAAACAACTGAAAATGAGGCTTTCAATTCTCACGTTCAGCACCTCTTTGTGAGCTACTCGCCAGATGCAGTACCACAGTTGCCAGCGGAACTTGTGCTCAAGAAGAATGTACCGACCGATTGGGGAAGAGAAGCTGGGCGTAGTGAAGTCGCCTTCTATCGGCTTATCGCACAGGATGCACAGCGTTTCCCCATGATTATTTCGCATGTTGCGGCTACGTATGATGAGCAGACAAGGGACTCTTTGTTGCTGATCCAGGACCTGAGCGCAACTCATCATCTTCCAGTCACTCGTCAACAGCAAATCCAGCTTGAAGGTGTGCCTGCTGAAACGACCTTGCACCAGATCGTCGCAACGTTGGCAACATTTCACGCAGCATGGTGGGAACATCCACAATTAGGTACCTATCCTATAGAACTGGATGCCGACTTTCAGGATGAAGAGCATTTTCGTGACTATTGTCTGGAAATTGAGCAGAATTGGCAGTCTTGTCTCGCCACAGAGGGCAATTGGTTGCCCCAGGATGTCGTCTACGATATCAGTGCGATGACTCGCTTGCTGCCAGGGGCCTGGGAACGCTATCTCGCAAAGCGCTTCCCCACACGCCACCAGTTAACCTTTCTCCATACAGACGCCTATCTCGCAAATTTCCTGGTGCCATGCACAGATGAGACTGGGACAGTCTACATGATGGACTGGCAATCTCCGTATATAGGTATTGGAGCATATGATCTCGTCCTGATGTGCGCGTCCTTTTGGACCTCGGCCCAACGCCATGAAAACAGGCGCGAAGAAACCATGCTGCGCCTGTATTTAGCGACGCTTCATGCACATGGTGTAACGAATTACACATGGGATCAGTTGTTGGAAGATTATCGTTTGATGATTATCATCTTTTTGCAAGGGGCCATCTGGGATCAGACAAACGGTTCTTTACGTAGCTACTGGTGGCCGAAACTTCAATGTTTGCTGAGTGCTGCGCGAGATCATGATAGTCTAAGTCTGCTATTATAGATAGGCAAATATCTACCTGGCTGCAAAGGTGTGAAGAAATGCAACTACCCAATTTTTCTGCCAATCCAACACCATACGCCCACATCAACGAACTATTGACCCAACTCCTTGAGCGCATACAAGCGATCCTGGGTGAGAAGCTTGTTGGGCTATTGCTGTTTGGCTCGCTTGTCGTGGGCGATTTCGATTACGATATCAGCGACATTGACCTTGTTGTCGCAACCTCCACGTTCATCAATGAACAAGAATTTGAGCGTTTGCAGGTGATGCATCACGATATCGTTGCTCAATATCGAAACTGGGAGAATCGAATCGAGATTGGCTATATTGCAGTAAAAGACCTCAAGACCACGCAGCCGCATTTTACAATAGCACTCATGAGTCCAGGGGAACCATTTCACATCAAAGAGGCCAGTGCTGACTGGATTCTCGACCGCTACGTCCTGCATGAAAAAGGTATTTCTCTATACGGTCCATCGCCACAAGAACTTGTCGATCCCATCTCGAAGGAAGAACTGCTCGACGCTGTATGTGTGCAGGCAAGAGCCTGGCGCACGTGGGTATATAGTGGACGTACACGAGGTTTTCAAGCTTACGCAATCCTGACAATGTGTCGCATCTATTACACTCTTCAAACTGGAGACTTTGTTTCAAAGAAACAGGCCGCACTATGGACAGCACAAGCACTACCTGAGTGGTCTTCGTTAATTCAAAATGCCCTTGCATGGCGCGAAGCGTGGCGCGACGAAAATGTAGATCATGAGGCAACGCTCCCCGAAACCTTGCGCTTTGTCCATACCATACTTGATTTATGTGAAAATTAGATAGTGGATTACTGCTAGTTGTAGTCACGAAGCGTTATGATGCCGCATCGTGAACTGAGCAATATATTACGTGCGTGGAGCAGCATTCCTTTGACCATACATCCGTTATAACATCAAAATTTTGCTATTGACAACCTATAATGGGTCTGCTATACTTCACCGTGTTAAGCACATATATGGTGGCTGTAGCTCAATGGCAGAGCCCTGGATTGTGGTTCCAGTTGTTGTGGGTTCGAGCCCCATCAGCCACCCTCGCTACTACAAGATGCTTTGGGACTGTGACTTTCCCCATAGTTTGTCCGCGAAGGACAGACTATGCTTCCAATTGACAGCGGACAAACTATGCCTCCACTTTTTCTAGTGAGTAGCAGAATTTTTGCGAAGCTGTGATGAACTTGTTGCAAATGGTTCCACACCATTTGCAACCCGAACCCAATTTTTTATTTCCATCCCAAATCTGCTAAGAGTTCTTTCCACATGTCTCGAACTTCTTTTAACTTGAACGCACCCTTTGCTTTTATTAACTTCTTAACGCCCCTTTCTCCCGGATAATGCCCTTTGCTATGTAAAAGGTAAGTAGCTTCTCGGACTTCTTCGCATATTCTTTGGACGCGCTCTTTTCTCTTTTGCGCTCGGTAGTCTAAGTATTGCTGTGAAATAACTTGGCAGTATTCAGGAAAGTAGACCCGCAAGCGTCCTTGGACATATTTCAATTGACGGCATACTTTCGTCAAAGACGGAGGCGGCACTTCTGGATTTTGAATGAGCAGCTCTAGCGATTTTTTCGCACGGTCGTAATCAAACTTGTTATGGTAAATGATATCTTTGGCAAATACAAATGCTGTGTTTCTCGTAGCGGAACAACTTGTCTTTAAGTCGTTGAGGTTATCGACGAACAGACATTTTGGAGAAATTCCTAAACTTGCACACATGCGTAAGGTTAGACCTATTTGAGGATTAACTCCTTGCTGCCATCTGCTTACTGTTGTTTGATACAACTGAAATTCTTCTGCGAATGCGGAAGCATTGCCGTTTGTAGTTGTTTGTATAAGCAAGTTAAGAGCATCAGCAAATCGCCCTTGACCGACTGGAGAGGTTAAGTTGGAGGTAGCGGCTAACAGGTCTCCCAAATTATTATATACCCACTGTTGCCACTTTACATCCACCTCTTCGTATTGTGGGTCTGTAGACGCTATTTGCCCTAACCATCTTTTGCAGTATGGGCAGAAGCCAGGCAGCGATTGGGAGACGAGTGGGTATGATCTACTTTTGCAATCAATATTAGGGCAACACTGCTGTAGCGGCGCATTATGTTTTCCACAGCTAGTAATAGGCTTCAATGACCAAAGTAGCGGTTCATATATTATCTTTCCCAAACGATACCACTCCTCATAGCACATAGGGCACCAAGACTTCTGAGCCCACAGCAGGTTCGTCGAAGAAAGAACGTGTTTCCAATGAAGCATCGTGAGATTACGAAGTTCAGAACGCAATGTCAGTTGTTCTAAAGACTTTACCATGTTTTCAGCTGTAGCTGTCAAACTATTGATGCCTGAACTATCGTGCCAAAAATTCGACAACCAGATGCTATCTGGCTTACTTCCAGCAAATTCTAAGAGAGGAACCAACTCTTTACGAAAAAATGTATAAGGGTAGATACTATGAGCTTCTGTTAAACGCGCAATATAACTGGTCATACTTTCTACCATTGGCGTTCCTACACCAACAGGTTCAAGGTAATAAAAGCGACTATGTGGTAGGCTTTCTGTGGGTGTCACATCCCACACTTCGCACAATGTCTCCCCTGGCTCAAGCTCGTTGTTGCTCTCGTTAGTCATGTCTCCTCTTTCCAAGCCTCATAGCCTTTGTTCTCGTGCGCTTCGTATCTTGTATAAAGCGGTACGAACCTCAGCTTCTTTCAACATTCCACGCGACGGGAGCCTTTTCCCGATTTGCCTCTCACTGGGAAAGTAGCCCTGTGCAGACAGTGTATTGGCTATCTGCCGTACTTCATTACAAAGCCTTTGACGTCGCAGGCGTCGCAGCTCTTTCTGGTAAGCTCGATATCGTGCAGAAATGGCTCGACAAAGATCGGGAAAGTGTTTGCGAAGGTGTGACTGATCATAGCTCAGGAGCTTGGCCACTTTTTGCATGGATGGAGGAGGATATTCCTCACTGCACAAAACTTGCTTTAAAGCATAACCGAGTCTTTCAGCTTCAAACTTCCTAAATGATCTTAATGGCCTTTTCGGTTGTTCCCTGGTGAGTCCCATATCCCGTATATGTTGTTGAGGCTGGACATTTCCCTGAAAATCTTTGCTAAGAAGATGTACTGGGGATGTTCCGAAATACGAGCAGATTTGTAATAGAGCATCCAACTGGGGAATTTGTGAACCTTGTGCCCATTCCCAAACTGTCCGACGATGAAACCGGACCTGTCTCGCGAACTCAGAGAAGTTTCCTTCCATCGCGCCATCTACATGCGTAGAGATGAGAGTGGCAATCACTTCTGGACGACATGGCGTATTTGAGAAGCTTTCTGCTGCTACAAGTAGCTCACCTACTGCTTGTCCAACCCAGCTCAGCCACTCCTGTTGGTTTTTGGTACATGATTGAGGGGTGGTTGGGAAGGTACTCCTTCCCAACCACCCCTCGCAATGCGTGCAATATCCTACTTGAAAGCGCGGAGCGAGATGAGGTAGGGTACGTCCACAATCCCGGTAAGGACAGCGTAGGAGCAATGGTGTATTATGCCGTGGGCACTTAGCAATAGCAGAAAGCTGCCAGAGGAGCGGTTGATAGATGATGTGTTCTGCCTCTCTCCATTCCTCGTAGCACGCTGGACACCAAGCTTGTGTACGTCGCACTAATCCTCTACACGATAAAACTTTCCCAAAGGCGAGCATCGTGAGTAAGTGAAGATCACTACGTTGTGTCAAATGTTCTACTGTCTGTACCCAAATACTCGCGGTCGAGCAATTTCCGTTGAGTACAGTACTTCGCTTCCAAAAGGTCGTCAAATGATCATAGATCGGCCGGTTCTCTTTATAAAGGTGAGATTGCGGTAAATTGGGAAGTATCTCGTCAATAACGAGTGTGCGAAGGAGTACACTATGCTCGTTTGCAAGGCGACTGAGATAGCTCGTCAAGCTTTCTACCAATGGAGTTCCTATCCCAATGGGTTTAAGGTGGAAGAGCCGACTAGGAGGAGAAATAATAGGCTTCTCTTCTTCCCATACCTCGCAAAGCATTTCCGTCTCAATTGGCATGAGCGCCCTCCTGCCTCACTGGCCGCCTTATTGGGTTAGGTTTCCCAACTCGATTGTTTTTCTTTTTTGATGTAGGTGATGGTTTTGCCAATGGAGATGGTGGTTCCTCTTTTGAGGAAGAGTCGCTTTGGTCTGAAGGAGTGGAGTCCGAAGCCGGATTCGACTGAGGAGTACGTTGAGGCGAAGATGTGGGGTTTGGCACTTTAGGAGAGCTTTTGACCGGTTTGTTCGGTTCTCTTACGATTCTGAGTTTCTCACGAAGTTCCTTGAGTTGCTCCTCGTCTTTTCGTTCCCAAAAATCATCCTCTCCCTTACAAATTTCGTTGAACATTCCGATCAGAGTTCCGGGTGCTTCTGTGTGTTCTTTCCAAATATCTTCCGTAATTGTTGGTTCTTCGAGTTCGAGTGCTGCTGCTAATGTTCTGTAAAGCCAGGATTTGAGTATGCCTACGCAGCCTAAACACTGATCATAGAAATAATCGACATGAGTTATTAGGTCAGGCTCTTTGACCAATGGTAAGTGCCTTTGTAATGTTCGCAACGTTTTTCTAAATTCTTTGAAATCGTTATCGTTGTCTGCTCGATAGCGAGGAAAATGAATCTTAATACTACGACGGCTAAGTTGCGCTCCTAACGTTGTAAATGCTAGCAGGTCATACGTTCCGATGAGAACATGAACTGTTTTTGTCAAATTTGCCAGCGATTTTAAGCTGTCCATTTGATCGAGGAGACGCTGACCGCTTGCCATCTTTTGAAAGTGTTGCGCTTCATCAACGATGAAAGCTCGAGGGCGACGGTTCTGTAAGCACTTCTCCAAAACGCGACGCATATCCGGAGCTGAAACACTCTTCCCAATAACAAGTTTACCTTGTTCATCTCGGTGAATATCACGAACTCCATAGGTAAATTTTTTCTCAAGCATTGGCTCATCTAAAGCCATAAGTGCACGAATGTAGTAATCTCTCCAATTAAAGTTGCCAGAATCAGGAGATACTGCCTCTATACTAACAACAGGAATGAGGCCTGGATGAGTGCCAGGGTCGGCAAGTGCGTCTTTTATTAACTGGTTCTTTATTTGTTGGAGTAAAGTTGTTTTGCCTGCGCCTGTAGGGCCGAAGACTAGAATAGTTGAGGCGCCGGCTGGATGCCTGATAGCCTGAAGAAGTCTATCATACGTCTGCTTGAGTATCTGATGAGTAACCACGACTTTATCAAAGTAGTCTAACCGCTCATTGACCGATTTCTCCAGTAGTTCGCGAGGAAAACCTTTGGGTGAGGACTCAGATGCTGTCATATGTTATTCTCCAAGAAGCGACGCATTGACATCGTCAGTTAAAACTGTAAGTTTCCGAATGTAGTAATCTCGCCAGTTGATAGCTCGTGAGCCAGATGATATTGCCCTCACTTCAATAATGGACGTGTGAACTGACTTGACCTTCGGGGTTAGAGGCGTTAACTGCTTTTCGATCTGCTCAACTAATATGCTAGTGCCTTGAGTGAGGGGATCGAGGATGAAAACAGTCAAGGGCCTTCGAGAACGAAGTGTGTAAAAAAGGCGAAGTTGAAGGCCTTCAGATGAAAATGGCGGTATTCCCATGACTTATTCTCCTATAACTACTTCGTAAATTTCATCATCGTCGTCATCGTTGGCCTCTGAGATATCAACCGCATTTGTCGCTAATACCGTAGTTGATGAACTTCCCCTGCTTGCAACTGAGGGTGCCCCCAGCGGTAAGAGGCCGCCTCCATGCAATTTGAGATCGGACTTTCCCATCCGCGCCAAGACTTCTCTGAGTTCTGAATCTTTACGACGCTGAATCAATAATACTTCCTGCGCCTCTAAAGAGGTAATGAAATCAGCAATTTTTGCTGCGGTAATGTTAAATTGTCGGCCATGACGATGGTTGCGCTTACGCAACTCTTCGGTTACAATCTGGATTTCTCGCTCTGTCCTTCCCCTAAATATCACATAATATTCTGAGAGGCACTCCACCCACCTACCCCTAATAAACGCGAACGCATGGCTCACATCATATGGATCGTAACGCACCGGAATCTGCGTCTTATCCAGTTCACGGTGCAGCCGGAAGACGTCGCCTATAGCTGTATAGTAGAAGTGTTTAATCTTCACTCCTTGATTTGGTTGGAGCATTGCCGTTCCTTTGGGTACGCTTGGGAGAGTAAAACGAATAAAATCGTCATCATAGGCGATGAAGTCTCCGCTGCGCTTACCTCTTAAATTGAGTCCTTGATTGAAAGCTTCGATTGGTGTTTGCCCGATTCCCTTGTGTTCAGTTGTGCCGTACTTCTCGTAAGCCCATTCTTGTAAGCGTGTGTACAGTTCACCAAGCGCCCATACAGCGTGTCGCTTAGGATCGACAGAAGGGGTCATCTGCCTTACATTTTTAGTCGCTTGAGTATTGCCCTCTAAGTTGTGGATAAACTCTTCGTTGGTTGTTCCGAATACTCGCTCCATTATGGACCCGAAGCGAGATTTAGATATGGGGCGTGTTGCTTTACTGCACTTGAAGCGTGCGAGGAGTGCCTCGAAGTAGATGCTGTGAAACTCTTTCCCCCCGTCTACCACAACCATTTCTGGAAAGCGATTGTGCAGATAGACGCACTCTCGCAAAACCATCATGCATGATCTGTAGCTAGGCTTGTCGAATGTGAGGTACACAGCTAGAATACGTCTCGAGTAGCCATCTATGAGGAGTGTAAGCCATGGTCTACCTAAATTTTTGCCCGTATGTGGATCGATCAACTCTATATCCAGTTGAGTGTGATCAATATGGACAATTTGGAAAGGATAGTCACCATGCTTTGGAAGTGTATAGAGTAGTTCCAAGTAGAGAGGTTCAAACGGATAGGCAGCTTTGGTGCCCGCTCTCTTCTCTATTTGCTCATGAAGGGGACGTTTATTTACCACCGCGACGAATTTCTTATAGCTGGGAATTGCCGTAATACCCTGTGTATTACAGAAATTTTCAAATTCTCCGTAGACTTCCCTTTTGTTCTTCTGCTTGTGATTCTCATATTCGTTTTTTATAAAGTTGTCCATGATCTCACGGGTTTTTTCAGTTATCCTCGGTACGCGATTGCCGCATTTAGCATAATTTGGTAAGAGTCCTATATATCCACAGCTATAACTTTGTTCAGCCTCCCGAAACTTTGCAATCCATCGGCGCATTGCACGACCAAGAGAAGTATTATCGGTTGATGATCTTCCGTAAAGAACAGGTTTGATGAGTGTAAAGCGCCGATTGGCTTCTTGCAACGCCTCTTTACTGGCCTCTATGAAGCGCTCGTTAGCCTCTTTGTTGAGGCTTCCTGGGTCAGGGTTTTCTACAACTCCTACAATCTTTCCTGATGCCATGAGTGCTTCGAAGCGCTCGTTAGGAATAATGATAAGCTTCTTATCCTCGGACAAAAGATGCGTTTCGCTTTTTCCGTGTTGGAGAATTATCCAGGGGCAACCATCATACAAAATAGGCACATTTGACTCAAGGGAAATGGTACTGGGGAGAGGGAATATACTTGCAGCTGTTTTTGTAAACATCGCTGACCATCCATCAGCAGCATCTTTGTTGCAAAAAATATGGACCCGTTCTGGTTCGGGAATCGGATCTGTATCTAAATTAATGTAGATTTGCTCATCCGCAATTAATTTGTAGATGTCGTCAGAACTTGCCTGTTCTACTTTTGCAAGTAGAGTGTTCAGCGTAATTCCTGAATTGGTCGAGACGACTGACAGAATCTCTTCTTGTGCGGTCTCGGCAACTTGAGGGCAGTTCTTGCGCCAATAATATGCCAGGAAGCGAAGATTGCGTTGGAGTATCCAGTTGATCTCTCGGGAGGATCGTACGTGAAAATAGAAGCCTAAGGGAGTTGCAACCTCTTCACCAGGAGGGCAACGCCATTTCCCTTGCTCATCGCGCTTATAGCGTTCAGGCATCTTTTTTTCAAGGCGGACAAGCTCTTCTTCCTCTTTCCATTCTTCCCAGCCAAGAGAATTCTTACGGATAACAAAGAAGTCAGGAGTGTATGGAAATTCTACAGTGCGATTGCCCGCTTTATATCTCAAATTGATGGGCGGAGGTTGGTCGTAGAATTCTCGTACCTCCGGATCATGGTCCATTTCATGCGCCCCGGCAAACTCGACCTTATAACTTTCAGCCTGAATTATAACCGCCATTTTTCTGCTTGGATACTGAACAGTCATATTCTTTCCGTTGCTACCTACGCGACGAGAGGGAGGAGACGACCGAATGAACTCGATAACTTTTTGAGCATCTTTAGAGAGCATCAAGTGTTGTATAAGCAGGTCAAGCTCGTGTTCACTGAGCATAATAATTCACCCTTTCTCAATTTTTAAAGAGTAAACTGTCCTCAACTAGTTTGGCGAAAAGCCATAGTATTTGGAATGAACCCACACTAGCCTTAAGTAAGACGAAAATGTTGTGTATGGCAGGAAGGCTCCAAGATTGTTGCTACGCTACTCTACTACTTAATTTTCTAGCATTCCATCTAGTACGATAGGAAGCCGGACTACAAAAGGTCGTTATAATGATTGCACCAATCTTATTGGAGACGGATTGCCTCTTTAAATTCCGTAAAGAGGTGTGGTGCTTATAAGTTCATGCCAATGCTTCACACAATTAAACGAAGTTTTGGACGTATATCGCTGACAGTTGCTAACAGAATAACAAACATTGAAGAAATCCCTATATATCAGACTAATATAGGCACTTTTCTCACTTCTTGTGATGAGCCTCGAAGTGAAATCTCAGGCGTCTACCCATTTCCTAGTCCTTTGAGTCCCAATCAGCAAGATTATAGTTACTGAATGCCTTTCAAACTATGTCATAGTTGAATTTTGTAGAGATGAAGATGTTCAATAAGATACTCCATCATATCGAATGGAATCTGCTTCGGTAGATCATCTCCACGAGATAGCGCCTTTTCATGATGAGCTCTAGTTTCTGCTTCCGTTGCTCCTTTCCTTGCTGCGGATATGATTTCTTCAAGATTTCTTTGTGCCTCTAATGGGTCACGATACGCTCCCAAATAACCACAAGGCCCATCGACTATTGCCCATATCTGCCACAAATTTGTTTCTGGATGTTTGACAATTCCCGAAAATACCTGACCAATACCTTGCGGTTGCTCTCTTTTCAAGGGGATGAACGCTTGAAAATACTCGGCATAGTTTTTTGTTGGTTTTAAACCTCCCTGTATATCCTGAAGTGTTTCTGCGAGTGTGAAAGGATAGTCTGGACTTGGAACGTAGAAGCCATCTTTCCAAAGTGACAAAACTGTAGAAGCCATATTCATTGCACGTGTCTCTAAAAGCTGATTGGAACCAGTGACCAAAACATAAGTATGCTGAGCTAGTAGAAATTGTGCTGCTACAGGACCTGCTTGTATTTCCTTGATAAGAGGAATTACATCCTTCTCGGCACGATGAATAGAGACAACCAACTCCTCTGGTTTCATTTCTTCCAACCGTCGCGTCGAAGAATGATGACTCCAAGTCGCTTTGAAGCGGATATTCTTCCGTTTGTTTTGCTTTTTCATAGATGTCCTCATATCCTAAAATTAGGAGAGATTACGGAGGTATTCCATTGGGTGGATCAGCTACCCCTACCTCCTCTAGTAACTCCCCTGGCGAGACACCTAAAGCTTTCGCAAGCTTCCCAAGCGTCTCTGTGGTCGTAATGTAGTACGGGTCTTTAAACATTCGCTTCACCGTGTTATAGGCTACATCGGCGTCCCTCTGAAGCTTGCCCATACTAAAGCCCTTCTCTTTGGCGACTTCTCTGACTCGTAAGCGTACTACCATAAGCCCGTCCTCGTCTGTCGTAGCCAGAATTGTAACAGTTCTCGCGTATTGACAACACTAGCCAGCTACTGTCTCACGTACATGTGAGGTCGTATATGTCAATCAGTACATCTTGAAGGACCATAGAATGTGAGCATTATCTTTAATTCATATGAATTTTGGACATGAATGGGTACTCATAGGGGTAGGACTACTATTGTAGCATTACCTAGATGGGTAGTTCTATTGTGGAAAGTAGCTTGCTACAATCTCGTTAAACAATGGGTGAGAAAACGAGATATGTCAGTACGCTTACGAGTCAAAGAGGTTGCGAAAGAAAAGGGCATCAGTATGGGCAAGCTCCATAGGCAAGCCGATGTGTCTTATAAGACTATCAAGCGCATCTACTCTGACCCCTTCTATGCTACGACAACCATTACTCTTGGGAAGCTTGCTAAAGTCCTTGGCGTTCCACCAGGAAATTTGATCGAAGAAGTATCAGATGATGTTAAAGAGGATGGAACGATAGAAAGTTGATGGCGAAGGTCTTCAATGGCAATCAAGAAAAGTGAATTGTATGGCTCGCTCTGGAAAAGTTGTGACGAACTTCGTGGAGGCATGGACGCCTCGCAATATAAGGATTATGTGCTGGTCCTACTCTTCGTCAAATATGTCTCGGACAAATATGCGGGCCAGTCTCGCCCCCTGATCGAGATCCCGGTGGGCAGCAGCTTTGCAGACATGGTCGCGCTCAAAGGCGATAAAGATATCGGCGATAAAATCAATAAGCAGATCATCGCGAAGATCGCCGAGGCGAACGGTCTCAAAGGTGTGATCGATGTGGCTGATTTCAACGACGCCGATAAACTGGGCAAGGGCAAGGAGATGCAGGAAAAGCTCTCCCATTTGGTCACGGTCTTTAATGATCCCGCTCTGGATTTCCGCAAAAATCGCGCCGATGGCGATGACCTCTTGGGGGATGCTTACGAATATCTGATGCGCCACTTCGCTACCGAGTCGGGCAAGAGCAAGGGACAATTCTATACACCCTCTGAGGTATCACGCATCATGGCTAAAGTTATCGGTATCAACAAGGCCCGGAGCCAGAGCCAGACCATCTACGATCCCGCCTGCGGCTCCGGCTCACTGCTGCTGAAGGCCGCTGATGAGTCAAATGGCATTACGATCTATGGGCAGGAAATGGATAATGCGACCTACGCCTTAGCACGTATGAATATGTTTCTGCATGATCAGCCCTCCGCCGATATTTGGCACGATAACTCGCTCTCCAGTCCCTATTTTAAGCAAGATAGCCGCAACAAACCGGATGATAATAACCTCAAGACGTTCGATTTCGTGGTCGCTAATCCTCCCTTTTCAAATAAAGCTTGGAGCAACGGCTTCGATCCTGAGCACGATCTCTATCAACGCTTTGCCGATGGCATACCACCTCAAAAAAATGGGGATTACGCTTTTCTGCTACATATCATTCGTTCGCTCAAAAGCACAGGTAAGGGCGCAGTGATTCTACCGCACGGTGTGCTCTTCCGAGGCAATAACGAGGCAGATATTCGCCAGAATATCATTCGCAAGGGCTATATCAAAGGCATTATCGGTCTACCTCCTAACCTGTTCTATGGCACTAGCATTCCCGCTTGCATCATCGTTCTCGATAAAGAGAATGCTAACAGCCGCACTGGCATCTTTATGATCGATGCTAGCAAGGGCTTTATGAAGGACGGCAACAAGAATCGTCTGCGCCACCAAGATATTCATAAGATCGTCGATGTCTTCAATCGCCAGCTTGAGCTACCCCACTATTCGCGTATGGTGAGCGTGGCCGAGATTGCGGAGAAGAACGATTACAACCTCAATATTCCGCGTTATATCGATAGCACGGAACCCGAAGATCTGCACGATATTGCAGCCCATCTCCTGGGTGGCATCCCTGATCGTGATATCGATGCTCTGAAAGACTACTGGCAGGTCTTTCCCACCCTCAAGCAGCAACTCTTCGCAAGTGGACTGCACACTAACTATAGCGAGCTTCAGGTGGATACCTATCAGATCAAAACAACAATTTTCTCACATCCCGAATTTGTGGCATACACACAGGCCGTGACCTCCTTGTTTGAGAAATGGCGAGTTAGCAACAGGCCGATACTTCAGAACCTCGGTGTGCGTAGTCATCCCAAACAACTGATCGAGCAGCTTTCCGAGGATATCCTGCGCGTCTTTGCAGAGGCACAACTGATCAACAAATACGACGTCTACCAGCATCTGATGAGCTACTGGTCGGATGTGATGCAGGATGATGTGTACGTGATCGCCCAGGATGGCTGGCAGGCCAATAGCGATCTGATCCCACCTTCTTTAATAATCAAACGCTATTTCGCCGCTGAGCAACAGGCCATCGAGCAGCTACAGGCCACCGTGGAAGCTATTATGCAGAAGATGGAGGAGATGGACGAAGAGCATAGCGGTGAGGAAGGTTTGCTTGAGGAAGCCAAAAACGAGAAGGGGAAGATTACAAAAACTAGTATCAATAACCGTATCAAAGATATTTTTGCCGATCCCGAGGCTGAGGATGAGCGTGAATTGCTGAATGCGTTTCTTGATCTGCTTGATAAAGAGACGGATGCTAAGAAGCGGGTGAAAGATGTGCAAAAGGTGCTCAATGCGAAAGTCACCGCGAAATACAAGCTGCTGAGCGAGGATGAAGTGAAGACGCTGGCGGTGGATGATAAATGGCTGGCGAGGATAGCCAACGATGTGCAAAGCGAGATGAACCGGATTTCTCAAGCATTGACGGGACGTGTGAAGGAACTGGCGGAGAGATATGAGAAGCCACTTCCGAAGTTGGAGGAGGATGTTGAAGTTTTGAGCGATAAGGTCAATGCGCATTTGCAAAGGATGGGGTTTGTATGGTAGCAACAGCGCGAGATGCGGAAATTAAGCCAGGGTACAAGCTGACTGAGGTGGGGGTAATACCGGAGGATTGGGAAGCTGCGCCATTAACATGGATGGCAGTAATACAACATGGCTATGGATTTCAGAGTCAGTATTTCAAGCCGTTCGGCAAATACCGTCTAACTACTCCAGGGCATTTTCATGAAACCGGAGGGTTTCGAGATGTAGGTGAAAAACAGAAGTTCTATGAAGGTCCGTTGCCCGAAGGCTATTTGCTGACTGAGGGTGATTTAATCGTGGCGATGACCGAGCAGACGGATGGCCTATTGGGAAGTGCTGCTATAGTGCCTATTAGTAATACCTATCTCCACAATCAGCGACTTGGGAAGGTTAAGATTTTATCACCCAATTTGAGCATTAGGTTTTTATATCAAGTTTTCAACTCCAATAGCTATCGAGCCAAAGTGCGTGAGACCGCTGCAGGCACTAAAGTGAAACATACATCACCATCAAAGCTTCTTGATATTCCAGTCCCGCTCCCGCCCACCAAAGCCGAGCAGGAAGCCATTTCCACTGTTTTCTCCAACATTGACACTCTGATTGAGTGCTTGGAAAAACTCATCAATAAAAAACGTGACATCAAGCAAGCAACGATGCAGCAATTGCTCACGAGGAAGACGCAGTTGCCGGGGTTTAGTGAAGAGCGGCAGACGAAGAAGCTGGGAGAAATTACTTACATCCGTATGGGGCAGTCTCCAGACTCAAAAAATTACAATATCAAAGGTATTGGCATGCCTTTAATTCAAGGAAATGCGGACATCGAAAATAGGAAATCAATTAGTCGGGTTTGGACAACTCAAATTACAAAGGCTTGTAACGAAGGCGATTTAATTATGACGGTACGAGCACCTGTAGGCTCGATTGGGATTGCGACAAAAGATTCGTGCCTTGGACGTGGCGTTTGTTCATTGAAACCTATCAGAGACGATAATCATTTCCTTTTCCATCTGATGATATTTCTTGAAGAGAAGTGGAAAATACTTGAACAAGGAAGCATATTTACCTCAGCAAACTCTTCTCAAATTGCAGAATTTCCATTGTTAATAACGGATTCAATTAAGGAACAACAAGCTATCGCCACCGTCCTTTCCGACATGGACGCCGAAATTGCCGCGCTAGAGCACAAGCGTGAGAAAACTCGTATGTTGAAGCAAGGAATGATGCAGGAACTGCTCACTGGAAAGACGAGGTTAGTATGAGCGAAGTTGACCAGATCGAACGTATTACGCAGAATCGTGTCGTCAGTGTATTCCGCGACAAACTGCAATACCACTATCTCGGCAACTGGGAAAAACGCTACAACAGTAACATTGAAGAAACCATGTTGCGCGACTTTCTGAAGAAAAAAGGGCTCTACAGCAACGACCTTATCAACCGCGCCATGAATGAACTCAATCGCGTGGCTGGCAATCAGATTCGCAGCCTCTATGACATTAACAAAGATGTCTATGGTCTGTTGCGCTATGGGGTCAAGATCAAAACTGGGGCGGGCGAAAAATACGAGACCGTCAAGCTGATCAACTGGGGAGACGACTGGGCGAACAACGACTTTGCCTTCGCTGAAGAGGTTACCGTGAAGGGCATCAACGACAAGCGTCCTGACATCGTGCTCTACGTCAATGGCATCGCGCTCGCCGTCCTAGAGCTAAAACGGGCCGTTGTAGACGTGACGGAGGGCATTCGCCAGAACATAGATAACCAGAATGCGGACTATATTCAGTCCTTCTTCACCACTGTCCAGTTGGTCCTAGCTGGCAACGATACCAAGGGCCTGTACTACGGAACTACTGGCACCACAGAGAAGCAGTATGATTTTTGGCGAGAGGATAGCACAATCGAGAATGTGCTGGACCGACATCTGACCCAGCTCTGTTCAAAGGAGCGTTTGCTAGAGATTATCCACGACTTTATCATCTTCGATTATGGAATCAAGAAAGTTTGCCGTCCGCATCAGTACTTTGGCGTAATCGAGGCGCAGAAGCGCGTAAGCAGTCGTGAGGGTGGCATCATCTGGCACTCTCAAGGTAGCGGCAAAAGCCTGACGATGGTCTGGCTAGCCAAATGGATTTACGAGCATATACCCGATGCCCGCGTCCTGATCGTTACCGACCGCACCGAGCTGGACGAACAGATCGAAGGGATATTCCTGGGCGTCGGAGAAAGAATCGTGCGCACAAAAAGCGCGAAAGACCTTGTGAACAAACTGAGCACTTTCACACCTTGGCTGCTCTGCTCGCTCATCCACAAATTTGGGAGAAAAGGTCAGACAAGTAAAGACGGTACAGCAGAAGAAGGAAATGTGGATGCCTTTATCGCGGAAGTAAAACAAAATCTCCCATCCAACTTCAAAGCTCAGGGCGATGTATTTGTCTTCGTGGACGAATGCCACCGCACCCAATCCGGTAAGCTGCGCCAAGCCATGAAAGAGATCGTCCTGCCTAATGCCATGTACATCGGCTTCACCGGCACTCCTCTCTTGAAAACCGACAAGCAGACCAGCATCGAAATATTCGGCACATACATACATACCTACCGATTCAACGAAGCTGTGGAGGATAAAGTGGTGTTGGACCTGCGTTACGAGGCGCGTGACATCAACCAATATATCGGCTCGCAGGAGAAAATCGACCAGTGGTTCGAGATCAAAACCAGAGGATTGACAGACCTCGCGCGTGTGCGGCTCAAGCAGAAATGGGGCACGATGCAAAAGGTGCTCAGTTCAGAGGAGCGTCTCAAGAGGATCGTGACTGATATCTTGAGCGATATGGATATGAAGCCGCGCCTGTTGAGCCGACGCGGCAACGCTCTGCTGGTTGTGGATAGCATCTACCAGGCTTGTAAAACCTATGAGCTATTCAGTGCGGCAGGCTTTAACGAGTGCGCCATTGTAACCTCGTATAAGCCCATAAGAAAAGAGATCAAAGGCGAGAGCAGCGGCGAGGGGCAGACCGAAAAGCTGAGACAATTTGCTATCTACCAGAAGATGCTGAATGGCAAAACGCCCGAAAACTTTGAGAAAGAGGTCAAAGAAAAATTCGTCAACGAGCCGGGGCAGATGCGGCTCTTGATCGTCGTAGATAAGCTGCTGACCGGCTTCGATGCGCCCTCGGCTACCTATCTCTATATCGACAAGCAGATGCATAATCACGGGCTGTTTCAGGCCATCTGCCGCGTGAACCGCCTGGATGGAGAAGACAAAGATTACGGCTATATCATCGATTACCAGGACCTCTTCAAAAGCCTCGAACGCTCAATCCGCGACTATACGTCCGAAGCACTGAGCGGCTATAATAAGGACGACATAAAGGGGTTGTTAAAAAATCGCATCGAAAAAGGACGCGAGGAACTGGACGCTGAACGCGAGCAGATAAAAGCCCTCTGCGAACCGGTCCCTGTTCCCAGAACGACGGAGGAGTACATTCGCTACTTCTGCGGTGATACGACAGATACAGATGCGCTCAAAGACAATGAACCTAAACGGATTATGCTCTACAAGTCTACGAATGCATTGATCCGTGCCTATGCGAACCTCGCCAACGACATGGTCGAAGCTGGTTACAGCGAACAGCAGAGCAAGCAGATCAAAGATGAAGCAGATTATTACTCAAAAGTGAGCGATGCGATTAAGATAGCCAGCCGTGATTATCCCGATCTCAAGCGTTATGAGCCGGACATGCGTCGCCTGCTCGACGACTATGTGCGGGCCGACGATAGCAAAAAGCTCTCCGCCTTCGACGATGTCTCGCTGATCGAGTTGATTGTAGAACGCGGCGAAGAAGGCCTGAACGCTCTACCGGAGGAAATAAAGAGTAGCCCAGGCGCGATGGCAGAGACCATTGAAAACAACCTGCGCCGAGTTATCATTGAAGAAATGCCGACCAATCCCATATACTACGAAAAGATGTCCGAAGTACTCGACATCTTGATTCAGGAGCGGCGGCAACAGGTCAAAGAATACGAGCAGTATCTTAAAGAGATCGTTGAGCTGACCCAAAAGGCTCAAAATCCCGTCAGTGGGGCTAGCTATCCATCCACGTTGAACACACGTGCTAAGCGGGCACTGTATAATAATCTAGGGAATGATGAGGCGCGTGCCCTTGCCGTGGATGCTATAATACGTCAGAAGAAAAGGGATGGTTGGAAGAACAATCTCGTGAAGGAAAAGGAAGTCCTCTATGCGATCCAGGAAGTTCTGCAAGATGATGTCCTGGGGAAGCGGATATTTGATATAGTAAAGAATCAGAATGAGTACTGAGGAGAGATACCAGATCACTGTTAACGGCCTCGTCGTTGATTTGGTACGCAAAAACATCAAAAATATTCATCTCGCTGTCTACCCACCTGCCGGACGAGTACGAGTAGCCGCGCCCTTGCGCGTCGATGATGAGGCTGTACGCCTCTTTACTATCTCTAGGCTGGCCTGGATTAAGCGTCAACAGGCCAAATTTCGGAACCAGGAGCGCCAGTCGGCGCGAGAGTTTATCTCCGGCGAGAGCCATTACTACCAGGGCTACCGTTATCTCCTCAACGTAATTTACCGCGAAGGCTCACCAACTATCAACATTCGCAACAACAAAATCCTGGATATTTTTGTGCGACCCGGTAGCGACATCAATGAAAGAGAGCACCTTCTTACGAACTGGTATCGCCACCAACTCAAAGAGGCGATTGGCCCCCTCATCGCCAAATGGGAAACGATCATTGGTGTACAGGTGGCCGAATGGAATGTGAAGCAGATGAAAACAAAATGGGGCACATGCAATATCGAGGCGCAACGCATCTGGCTCAACCTTGAGTTGATCAAGAAGCCGGGACATTGTCTAGAGTACGTTGTGGTGCATGAGCTGGTCCACCTGCTTGAGCGTCACCACAACGAACAGTTCGTCGCGTACATGAACCAGTTCATGCCCCTGTGGAGGCATTACCGCGAGGAGTTAAACACGGCACCGCTGGCGCATGAGACGTGGGAATATTAAATGGTTTGTACTAATGGCATAGATATAAGAGGTATCTTACTGGGAGTGTTATATGAGTGCGGAAGCTTATGGCGGTTTTATTTTTACATGTAGTAATGAAGAGGAGGAAAAAACGCTTTCTCGTTTTATACAAAAATATAGTTCCTGCTCAGTCGCAATGAATACTAATGAGCTTCAATTCGGTACTATTGAACTGTGCTTGTTCTCCTTTGATCATCAATTCATTCACCAAGCGGCTTTAATAAGACGATCAAAAGAAGTTGCATCAGCGACATATTGCCTCAAGTTTTTGAAGTTTGCTAAAATACATCCCCTTCCTCTCAATGACTTAGAAAGTATTTTTTCCATGAATTATATACAGAAAGAACTTTTTCCTTCGGATACAGACACAAGCATAGAAGCATATATTATAAGAACAACTAGTAGCTTTGGTAAGCGTCTTCCGTCTAATATATGGAAAGAGATTGTAGCATATCTGAAAAAGCATTCCCCTAAGCAAGCACAGGATTTAGATGATTTGGAAAAAATACGCCAACTCTCTCATCAGCACTACTCAAGCATTGGTTTCAATGTATTGAAACAGGAAAAAGATGCTACCTTGCTTGCATTGAAATTATTTGGAGCTGATTACGACAATATATTGACATCTTGGTTCACTCAAAATGATCAACCTGATTTATATTTACAAGGATTAGAGGGATATCAAAAAGCTCGCGAAGATGATACGATAATTAATGATATCATCCAATCAGCCAGTAAAATAGCACCTGAATTGCAGTTACAAAAAATACGTTCATCAATAACTGGCAAGATCACGGTCCAAAGAAGTAATGGTCAAATTATTACAATAGTCAACGCGAACAGAAATAAAATTGAGGATACCACAGGCGTAGACCTTGTTTATTATAACCATAACTACCGCTCTCATATTATGGTGCAATATAAAATGATGGAGTTAGAACAAAAACCAATGGAAATGGAATTTAAACAAGAACAAACATCTTCTAAGAAAAAAAGAAGCAGCAAATCAAAGGTAGATAAAAAAGAATTTTTTTACAGACCTGATAATAAGTTTAAAAATCAAGTCGAACAAATGAAACATTTGCAATCTATATCATTAGAAAGCGAGGCTGTTGCAGATGCATTAGCTTATAGATTAAATGATAATTGCTTTTTCTTCAAACTTTGTGAGTCCTTTGAGTTTGAACCTATGGCATCAGATCTAGTTCAAGGACTTTATATTCCATTAGATTATATGGAAGTGCTTTTACAATCCCCGAATACAAATGGGCCGCTCGGGGGTAAAAGAATTATCTATACAAATGTAGGTCGTCATTTTTCTAATACCCTGTTTATAGACTTGCTACAAGAAGGGCTTATAGGGTCGTCACCTAGTGCTAGTAAAGCAATTTATGACGAGATACAAAACTCGCTCTCACAAGGAAGGTCGCTTACATTAGCATGGTAAGATCTATAATGGCTCTAGAAATCTGAACACAAAAGAGGGCTGAACTAAGATATACTCAGAGCATGATGAGAAAACAGTATACAGCAGCTTTTAAGGCCAAAGTCGTGCAGGAACTTCTCAAAGAAGAGAAAACCCTGGCGCAAATCGCCGCCGAATATGAAGTTCACCCGACACAATTGAAGGAGTGGCGAGCGCGAGCGGTCGAAGGGTTGCCCAGTCTCTTTGAGAAACATGATAGTACCG